>Ga0131853_10004047_pt1 | contig 26317 bp, 20 predicted proteins | sample TergutLab28metaG_FD_92764 | JGI IMG/M metagenome (GOLD analysis project Ga0131853, IMG submission 92764) | Labiotermes labralis P1 segment gut microbial communities from Petit-Saut dam, French Guiana - Lab288 P1 (version 2) (version 2) | ecosystem: Host-associated > Arthropoda: Insects >... | reverse complement strand
TGGACTGTCCGTCGCGTGCTGCTGCGAGAGCGTTCGTTCTGTGGTTCTCCTGTCTTCTCCATTTTCATTTTCTTGGTTCTTTTCGGACTGATCCTCATATCGTCTTGAGCTCGTTCGTTATCCTGCTGCAGTAACTCAGTGTCCATTCCTTCTATAGTCTTATCTCCCTTGTCGCTGCATTTGCCCATGCTGTCTGTCTGTTGTTCTGTGTGTTCGTGTTCATGTATTTTGCTCTGCTGTCGAAGCTCTCTATTCTCTCGTATAGTTGTTACATCGTGTACTGCGTCCTCCATTATGGTATCGGTACTTGTTCCATTTTATTTTGTTGCTGTTTTTGTTGATGTGCCGTCTCATTTTGTGCTTCACTGTGTAACCGGTGTGGTTCTGGTTCTACGGTTGGTGGAGGGTCCGTGTCTTCTATGCTAGTGTCGTCCTCATGACGTGGTACGTCCATGTTAGGGGGTGTATGACCCACAGGGTTATCTGCATTATTGTTCAGTATGACATACGCTGCATTCTCCGTCAGTGTGGGGGGTGTCGATGTGCTGCGTGCTATGACAGTTGCGTATGTTTTGTGTTGTTGGTCGCGAGACACGGCCCCCCTTTCCCGACGCTTGGGGCAGGTTGGATAGAGATGACCGATGTCTCCACATCCATAGCATGTGGCTGGTTGTCCTTCATACGGCAGTAGTGCCTTGCGCCCATCCACCGTTAGTTGTGAAGGAATGTGTTTGGTCAGTGTTATCGTGACTTGAAATCCATTCGGTATTTTATATATATACGTCTTTGGCCACATTTCTTCTATTACAGCCAGTACTGTTCCAAATGAGGTGAGCGCGGTTCGTATGGCGTGTTCTTTTACTTCGGGCGGTAGGTTGGTGATACGGACGCGTTTAGTGCCCATCCCAGCTATTGCTATGTTGACTATTGATAGTACTCCGTTGTGATGTTTGTATTCGGCTTGACCATTTGCTTCCATAAGTAGGGCTTGTACGTACCCGTTATCTATCAATTTTATGAATACTTGCCTCTTTATTCCGTCAATCTGAATCATGCTGAGTGTGTTCTGGAATCCGTAGGACTTGTTGAATCCACTCGTGGATGTCATATGCGGTGATATGCGGACTGGTTGGGTCGAATGTACAAACTATTGTATTGAGACGTTCGGCCATTGTGTACTAACACTACTCTTCTGTTATCACTACGTAACTTACGTAGGCCACTCGACCTTACTCACTACACTGCCTTTCACTTTCGACTCAAAGGTTATTAACTCAGCGCACAACTTTACTGGTCAGAAGCTCTGAGCAGACTTCAACCCGCAGATCTCAGCAGGTGAGCGGCCGCATACCCAAGTCTTGAACCGCGCGGCCACTGGGATAGGCTGACAGACACACAGGCCTATCGCGGCATTCATACATTTGTCCAATCACATTATCGAAACGGAGTCTTTAAAAAGGCAATGACTGCTTTCTTCCGCACTCCACTGCGTTGCTCACAGTAATTCTCTCAGTCAGCACTGTGACGTCGACGAGAATGAGAAGGCGTCCTTACTGTTACGTATTTTGGAAGCAATTTATGAAATAATTTCGACATACAAGCCGAGAAATCAATTTTGAAGTATTCTTAGGCTGTTACGTAATAAAGAGACGCTCTCTCACTGGCAAAATTTACCAGCGATTCATTAGTGTTGAAAACATGTCCAGCTTTTCGATACCCCAATGAGCCAGTTAAATGCAGATTACTTCCTACTTCATTTTCCTAAGATCTACTTCAATAACACTTCACTGTCTGCCTTATTTCCTTCCACGATGTTTCGAGCCAATATGTTTGTTATTAAAATATTAGCTGCAGGATCAGGCAGTTTTACTTCCAAAGCAAAACAGGCTTCAATTATCCGAATAAGCTATGAGCTGCTTTATGGTCAGTCCACTGAAATATTTGCACATTTCTGCATCGCAAATACCTTAGAGTGAACTTGAGTAACGGCAGTTAGTGAATGTGTGTAGGTGTGTCTGTGTATGTGTATATGTATGTATGGATGTATGTATGTTTGTAAGTATGTATGTTTGTAAGTATGTATGTATGTATGTATTTATGTATGCATGTATGTATGTATGTACGTACGTATGTATGTATGCATGTATGAATGAATGAATGTATGTATGTATGTATATACGTATACACACACACACACACACACATATATATATATATATAACTTTAAAAACAATGAGTCATATGCCTTTACTAAAGGCGGTTTTGATTAATAACTGGCCTCTTCAAATTTGGCAAAAATTTCCTTCTTAATATTTGTTTACACTTGAGCACGTATATGAATTTTCAAAGGTATGGGTGGTGCCTCATCAAAAATTTAAAAAATTTACTGTATCGACTTTCGACAATGCTGTTAGTTCGTTGTCCGAAGGTGGTGACTGCATTGCATACCCGGCGCAAATCTGGGAGTTGCAATATTTTTTCTTCTCTACTTCACGGATTTCTAAAACAGTAGTAACAATTCGGATTTAAATGCAAAATATGATCGTTATTCTGAGAAAATGTTACTGTCGTCATAATTTAAGGTGTATACAAAACTTCAGTACAGTAAATGGTTCAGCAACATGCAACAGTCCACCACCTGTGATGAAGCACCATTATATGTATTCGGGAGTTGATGATGTGTATTGTGCCACTTTAAAGGAATAGGCTGAAAAGGACAGAAAACCTCACTTGACCTCATTCGTGCACAACCATTAGCCAACTGTCCCATATATTCCCTTAGCTAGAAGCTTGTAAAATGGCCTGAACGAAATTTAATGTGCAACAAAAATCAGTTACCGGCATAAAGAACAGAAATGTACAAAAATCTTCGAGCTCGAAGAATTTTTGTGTGTCATAGCAGGCAGCACACAAATTTAAAAGAAACTGTAATTATTGGAGAAATATTCACAAGTTTGATTTATTCCAATATGTTGCAAATTATTATTTTAATTTACTACAGGTATCACGCTTACTTCAAAATGTGAGTACAAGTAAATTCCGTAACCTCATACTTCTTTCTTCCATTTCATTATTCTTAAGACAATGAATTTCCTCTTTCTTTTATTTATTTCATACGTCTTGACGGAAATATCTTCTCTATTTAAGTCTTGCCTCATTGTACGTCTCCAGTCCTTTTGTAGTGGGTTTGACAATTGTGCAGACAGGACTCATGTTCAGAAAACAGCGATGAGAATGATCGCTACACTGTATTACGATAGGACAGCTGACGATAATACTCAACTCGCTGATGAAGTGGCTTGATAGCCCACTTTATTCTATACAGGTACAGAAGGTGGTGTTCGAAGCAGACTATAAATATAAAATCGTACGAAATTCCTTGATTTAAACATCATACCTTGGCTACAACAAATTATTCAAGTAACTTCATTTACAAGACAAAACCAACGGGTTCAACTGACCTTTTCGTTGGTGTGAAATGTGGGCTCCTAAATTGTCATCATACGCATTTAGTGTTTTAGAGAAACAAGTACTGTGGAAGATATTTGTACCTAATACAGAAGTAGTGCGACTGGACTAGAGAAAATTACACAATAAGCTACATAATTTGTACTTCTATCATAATAATGTTGCTTATCACACTGACAGGCTTATTATGAGTAAATTTAATTCTCGTAATGTTGATTATCATTCATCTCATAATCTTTTATTTTTACTTGCACTATTAAAATTCATACAAATTAAAATGCTGGAATATAAAACTATTATTTTGTTTACTGAATTATACTGTAAAACCTAGTCTCTCATTCGAACAGCAGAACACAGACTGAGGGCATTTCAGAACACGATGTAGAGAAACACATTTCCAGCAATATAAACAACCAACTAGATACAACAATGATAGTTTATTGGTAACTTCAATCAGCTCAACATGTTTCGGGCGATAGATTCGCCCATCTTCAAAAGCACTAGACTGTGTTTACAGCTTGTGGTATAATACACCGACGATGCTGCCGGAAGCATCGTCGGTGTATTATACAACAAGCTGTAAACACAGTCTAGTGCTTTTGATTTTGGGTGAATCTATGTCCCCATACATGCTGAGCGGATTGAAGTTACTAATAAAATATTATTTTTGCATCTAGTTGGTTGTTTATATTATTGCATAAACGATGCATGGTCACACAAACATCAAACACATTTATGTCTATGAAAGGTGAAGTAATGACCTGGACACTCCATTCCTTTAAGATCTCCTTGAGAAGTACAGACATTATTCATCTCGGCTTCTCAGCTGTTTTGATGGAAATCAGCCGCTGTGCTGTGACAAGTTATTAGTAATTTATATACTGTCATCAGAAACAAGCAATTTATTAATTCTAACAAATACATGATACATGTTTCGCTCGCCCTCGAAAATGGCCGAGAACGGGCGAAGCATGTAGCATGTAGTGTTAGATTTAGTACACCTGTTGCCTTTGACGGAAATATATAAATTACTACTAAATTCTCAGCTTTTCTACTTCTTTCACGTTTTCCGACTAAGATATTTCAACCTTTAAAGCCTGGTAGTTGGTGCATGTACTGCCAGTATTAAAAATCAAAACACCGCATTTTGTCCACACGATGCACTTGTGTGTTCCACATAATTCTTGCAACAAAGGCAACTATTTCATCATACGGTATGAAAGAAACGGTCTTTGCAATTGAAGCACATTGCGTTCTCTCTGCGATACCAATTGAATTCTTATTTTAATATAGATTAATTTTAGTTTTCAAAAGGTGAAGACATTTATAGTCTATTTCATGCGTGCCAATGTCCCGTTTTATGTTATCTGTTCCTTCCTTCTTCATTTCATCCACGCTAACAACATTAAGCGAATAGACATGCAATTTTCTCGCCCTGTAGTTCCTTAGTAAGAAGTCCTGATCTTCCATTACCTTCAAATCGATGGGATAGGAAAAAACTTTTGAGTCATACGGTACCAGTAATCATCGTTTCTTCGTTCATTGTTCTGTCCGAGCGCCACCCTACTTTCCTGTTTCTACTGAAAGACCTTGGCAGGCGAGCGAGGTTCACATTTACAATTTTCTATTTATATGGAAATTCTAGCCTCGAGAAAGGCGACACCGAGGAGTGAAAAGAAAATACTCGTCCCCAAATGCAGGCAGCATGGAAACACTTTGAATGATGCAGCTTTTAATGCTAACCGCGGTACTTACAGTAATTGCGTCAAAGACTGTAAACCTCATATAAACACAAGCACGTGCACCGCCCTTAAAAATATTTAGACTCAAAAGTGGCTGCACTATATTTCGACAGGCCAATTATTTATAAAGATTCACAAATACACAAGAGCAATTAAATCAATTTCTCAGAGATTCAACTGCTGCCCTTTTTGGCCAACCTACACAGCATACAGACGCATCATCTCAGACAAATGCAATGCTTTGTACGCACCATCAAGCACTATACATTACCTCCCTGCTGGAGCGTGGATCAGAAAATGTGGAAGAAAGTAATTAAATTTGGAATGAATCCACATCGAGGTACTCGGACTGGAGATGATGCTTTAACAGCTGGGGAACAACTGAGTAACTATAAGTACTTTAAGCTCGCGGTTCCGTGCATCACAATTCAATATTAATAAAAATCCAACTAGATGCAACAGTATGCAGTCTGATTTATTTTACTGCACAATCACTCTACATGTTTCGGGTGTCCACCGCACCCATCATCAGGAATACTAAAAACTGTAACCGTAGCTTCCGGTACTGGTCATAATATCGGTACAGCTAATTCCCTACAACGTGGCCACGTTGCAGGGAATTAGCAGGATGAGAGATTTTGCATTAAAATATATCAGACTGCTTACTGTTGCATCTAGTTGGATTTTATTAATATTAACTGAAGTATGTAAACAATATTTGTAACAGTTACGGTAGTATCTCAGTCAACACATATGGTTCCTATTTATGACCTTAACAATTTTTAATAATCTTAATAATTTAGAGCTTTATGTCGTTATAAATGCACATTTACCTATCAATATGTTTTAAAGACCAATTATGGCCTTAAGGATAACCTCAGATAGATCGAAACATGTAGTTCCATATACTAAATAGAACCTAGTTGCGTTTGGACAGACAATGATTTAATTTCTATGCCATTTCCAAATCATTTTGTTCGTAATATTCATCAAACGAACACAAAAAAAAATAACCAACATACAAGCTGTACATCTGAATTAACCGTATATCGTATATAATGCACATACTTCTAATACAAACGTCAAGTGTATGATTTTCAATGGTACATTTTTACCAGAATCAAATGTTCTATATAAATGTCGTGCACTCTAGTGATACAACGTAAAAAACAAAAGAGCATAGAGTTCCATGCCTAAATGTTTGCTCTCAACAATTTAAGTAAAGCACTACGGGATCCAAAAACTTTTTCGAGGTGTCTCGGAGAAACATAAGTCTACCTTCTCTTAGTCCTTGTATTTCGCTGTCAGAAACTTTGCAGCAGACGAAAGGAAATCCTGTAAACATACTAACGCAGCATGAACACTAAATCCAGTAGGAATAACAGACCGAGTGAACCGCGGGAGATCGGAGACTTCAAAGAAGAGAAACAAATGTCGAATTCAGCATCTCTTTTCACAACAAAAAATTTATAGATCTGACAGCCCACTTACGTACATAGTACAGCTATTAGTGCCTAACCAAAGGTAAAGTAACATACCATAATGTAAACAACAACCAGATGCAACAATAACAATTTATTGATGATTTCAATCAGCTCAACATGTTTCAGGCGATAATTACGCCCATCCTCAGGAGCACTAGACTGTGTTTACAGCTTACGGTACAATGCACCGACGATGCTGCCGGCCCGCAGCATCGTCGGTGCTTTGTACCATATGCTGTAAACACAGTCTAGTGCTCCTGGGGATGGGGGTAATTATCGCCTGAAACATGTTGAGCTGACTGAAATCATCAATAAATTGTCATTGTTGCATCTAGTTGGTTGTTTACAGTATTGTATCAATGATGCACGGTCATACTAACATCAATTTCAAAGTAACATGTTTGTCTATTCACTGTAGTATGTTCTGGGTATGGTATTGTGAAAAAGCTGTGCACATTACCGACGCTTCTGTGACTGGTGCGAACCAAATCTACTGTCACGACCTGTGACTGATCCGGATGGTGCAAACAAAATTGTGGCAGCGGTTGTCAGCAGTGGTCACATATTGGCCCGACCTAACCGATGTTTCTGCTACTGAAATGTTGTTTTGGCTGACAGTCATGTGCTTTCTAATGTTTCTTACCACACTTCATTAATACTGCGATATACAGTTGCCGTCACTTCGATTTTGAGAAATGATGCAGGAAATTTCTTCAAAACATGTCATTTTTTACACTTCGACAGGCTGCCGTAGCCGAAACACATTTTAAAGGCCAATGTGAGCCATTAATAACATCTCAATTCTCGTAAAGTCCATGTGTCGTCTATGCGACCTAAAATATTATATTCATCTTACAGACAGAGGCGTGGGCCGGGTGGCATTGTCGGTACAGCGACTGGCTACGGGCTGGACGGTCCGGGGATCGAATCCCGATGCAGGCAAGATTTTCCACACCTGTCCAGATCGGCCCTGGGGCCCACCCAGCCTTCTGTACAATGGGTACCGGGTCTTTCTCGAGGGTAAATAGCGGCGGGGGCGTGACGCTAACCCCTCAACCCCTTCTAGTGCCGTGGTCAAGAAAGAGTACAGCTATACCTCTACTCCCCCTATGGGCCGTACGGCCTGTACAGAGCGTCAGTGCCCGTACAGCACAACGGGGCACTTTACTTTTTACTTATAGAGAGAGGCATATTTGACGACAGCACAAATAATTCTTGATTTCTGGTAGGCGTATTGGTGACTGGGCATAAGTTTACTAATCATGTGCCTCTTTGTAGGCAAATATATTTTTACTACAGCGGACTTCATTAAAAGCAGAGCTATCATATTTTTTTCTTTTAAATTTATTTAAACAGTCAAACGTACTGCATGCGATACGTGTTCAACATAAAGCATACATTTTACAAGTGGCTCGAACCTCTACGTGAAACATTTTTCCACGCACTCCCCTAGCTAAATGAGAAGATATGATTGTATCTGTTCTTTCATACGGGTGGTTCACATACATACCGCGTACGAACTTATTTTAGAACGAAATATCATCAGAGTACATTGAATTTTGTATGTCATATCAATTTACATTAAGCTTCTACGTTCGAAGTGATTCGATCGTAAACACCATATTCGCTGAAATCATTCGGTAACACAAAAAGTGCACAAACAAAAGATTTCACAGAAAAAATCACACATTTTATGTTTTGTCTGATAATAAATGTATATAATATTTTAAAATACATTAGAAGCCTTAATTCTTATGTCAGAACAAATGTATTTTTAATACACGATCCCTTCTGGCGTTTATGATAAAACCCTGTATGCTTTATCAGACAACCTACGCAAGACAACGAACCTTTCTGCGTGCAGTCTACAGTCTTGTCTTTAGTTTTATGCTGCCTTGCTGACAGCTCGCAGCAAATGTTACCGGGTTAGTTATCTGCTTGACTCAGACCTCAATATGACAAGAAGCTTTGCATTTCACACCCAGTGTTACAACAGTCCACTCCGCTAAAAGAATAATTCTCCCCATCTCTGACCGCGGCAGAATGAGAGTGTAGTTGCACTTCAAGTTCCATTCTAAAGTTATAAGAACTTGTTGCTCACATGTTTGACTAATTCAAAACACTTGGTGTCTGCACGTAGCGAAACAAAAACTCTGAGGTATTAAAACAATTAAAAGTCCAAGATTAAGATAAAAACACAACCTCAGATATCGCAAAGGAACACCTAAACCTTGACAAAAAGTGCAAATGACAGTCTTACGCATCAACTTAGTCAAGCCAAGAAAGTGAACAGTGAAGCCAACAAGGAGATATATGGAAGAGTATAACGTTAGGAGAAATTCAACTATCCCTCAAAAATCTAAACAGACTCAATACAGATATTAAAGCAAATATGGGGATGATAATGATGATGATGATGATGATGATAATGATAATAATAATAATAATAATTCCGTATCCAGGTAGGCAAGCGCAAAAGTAACTTCATTACCCCTATTTGTTTAAAATATAAATTACATAAATTTATACTATATTACTTTATATTTTCCTATTACGATTCGCATTGTTTTAACACATCTATGTTATGATGACAGCGAAGGTGCCTTAGTCGACCGAAATGCGCCTGCCATAAAAGTACAAAATTTAATGAAGGCTAGAAAGTTGGTTAATGTATACTGTCTATGTTATTAATGTTGCGGTTAATAACAGCCTTTTACTCATCATGACTAAAGAAGGAGCAGTAACGGTCTAGCTCAGTGTACTGCAGTTAATCCTACGTATTTACACAACATACTTTTAAAAAATACTGGAAATGGTTTCCTTCGACTCGCAGACACGTGTCATTCCTAACAAACACGCTGTTAGTTGCATGTCGAAGTTCTGTCGGTGAAATGGACGACACTGCATTCTGTTTTTCTCAGATCGTTCACACTGCAAGGATTATTCTATGCACCTCATCCTTTAACATGTCCGACGAGTAAAAAAGCGCACGGGATCAGATTTGGTGAGCGAAGAGCCTAAATCTCCTGCTAACAAATCTGACACTAAAATATTCGCTAAATACAGCTGAGAATTGTCTGTGACATAAGCAGTTGTCCTGCCCTGCTGAACAACCAGGTGTATGTTCTGTCATAACCGGACAGGTGTTCAAAAATCGTCAGCAGTTGCGATATAACGGTATAAATTTATACTTCCAAAAAATATTGGCACAATAATCCTACCTGAACGAATAGGAAACCACGCCAACGTTACCATTGTGTAATGGCATTTCGTGAATTTATACACGATACAAAGACGGCCAGTGCCTGGAATTCTGAGACTGCTCGTATCAGCTCAGATGAACCAAGGCTACGTACATCGCTAAGCAGGAAGAATGTGGGGTTGATACTTCTGCACACACGCAATATTAGGACTTGCTGCGCGACTTATGTTGTAGCTTCTGTGAATAGCCGTCTTTTGTGAAGGCACGTGTAACAGTTCTGTTGCCTGTCTGTGAAAAACGTGTGGAGGCTGACTGGTTACTGGGCACAGAGTTCTGTAGGACAAGCGAGCCGAAGGAAAGTGAAAAACGATGGCTTAACTATAAGTCAGAACATGTAGCAGTTTTACCTACACTTAAAATAGTCGTGTTTGACAGAAAAGTATTGGTTCTTTATTCCTACATACGCAAATTTCATTAAGACGTTGTTCTATTTGAGTATTTACAAATAGAAAAATTTATAGCTATGCCATGAGGTACCAGCAGTTACCTTTGCAGTAATAGTATTTTGTCTGCGATAGATGAACATGAAGTCCAATTAGCTATGCAAAACTGAAAATCAAACCTTCGGAAAATACCAGCAGCTGCTACAGTGTACACCTTTTCACCCTCCGTCAAATAAATTGACATGAGGCCGCACCTTGAAGTTTGAACACACAGCATGCATTAGTTTAGCACGCATTCATGCATTAGTCTAGTGACACCTCCTCCTAACTTTGCTTTCAATAAGCTTCTCCTCCCAAACCCGCTTCCCAACGTACTGCTTCGCAATAATGGCTTTGAAAATTGAATTCCATTAGGGTTGGTGTCATCGCCATGTCGCCGAACTAGGCGAGCACGCACGCGTTTAGGAATCTGATCAGGGTCACAACTGGGCCGTAGTATGTTACAAAGGCAACGCCGGTCTCTGGGTCAGTGGAGCGCGTGACGAGACTGTTCCGTACTACAATGAACTTCTCATGTTTTTCGCACTTCGACTTTAGCTCGCATTTTTTTGAAAGTGGTGATATAAAAAGAACAAATAAAACACATGTGATATTAGAGATCCTTAAGGCCGTGAATATGAAGAATACAGTATTATAGGATGTGATGCCGTGTAGTCGGGTAGAATAATGCACAATTCGTGTCAGTCCGTGTCTGTCACTATATGCTGAGTATCCAAACCGATAGCACTTTTCGTCGACATATGTGTCGACGAAAAGTGCTATCTGAGGTCTACAATAAATAAAAACCTTAAATTTCCACAGATATATTTTTTGATGTAGAGGAATCGGGACAGTTAAGTCGGTACAGCGCAAAGCTACACGACGAACGACCCGGTGCTCCAATCCCGATGATTGAAAGAGATTTTTTCTACTCCCAAACCTCCCAGACCGGCTGAAGGGCTCACTCAGCCTCCTCGTCAGTTCGTATTGGGGTTCTTTCCCAGTGACAAAGCAGCCGGGGGGTGAAGTAGACCACTTATCACAACTACAGCAGGTTAAAAATTAGTGGAATTGCACCCCTAATCCCTCGTCCCCCATGACTTCATTCCATGGACAGGGACAATCTTATTCGTCGCTGAATAAGAACCAAAATAACGAAACTCCGTAAATAAACCATAATGCCTAATTCGCTATTGCGGACTTTCAATCCCACAAATATTTTGTCGTTAAAATCCTATTCACATAGCATACATTTATTAGTAAACAACATAATTTAATTTCAAAGCATAACGTAACGAGTTGGACATGCGTGAATATGGGCATACATCGAATCCTACCAGCAATGTCTTTATTACTTATAAACGTACATGTGGTATTTATTATTATTATTAGTATTATCATTATCATCATCATAATTATCACCATTCTCTTATGGAAGAACTTATCACCTAACATACATCTTGCCTGACTGTAAATTTGTCAAACTTTTCTGTTTAAGTTTTCCGACACCTGACTCGTACGGGAAACAAACAAGTGCCCACGTCAAAGATGTTTGTAAAATCGAAATTAAAGTAGGTTTTAAACATAACAGGAACCTACATGCCATGTGGAAGCACGCGGAGGCGCAGTTGGTTGAGGCACTGCGCCACAAACTGGAGTGTCTCGGCTTTGATTCCCGATGGTGTCACTGGTATTTTACATTCACATAATCCTTCCGGCCGCACTATGGCCCTGGGGTCAACTCAGTCTCCAACAGCAATGAGTACCAGGAATATTTCCTGGGAGGTAAAGGCGGTTCGTGCGTAGAACTGACCTTATCACTTTCATGTGCCGATTGTCTGGAACACTGGAGGCCTTAACCTCCTGGAATCTTCTGTGCCAGAATAGGCCTGTACAGAGGTTGCTTTACCATTAAGTAACTTCCTTGCTTATTTAGTCCATGGGGCAGAGTCCTTCTTGAGAAGCTACGGGTTTTCGACTAGTCAAGAAGCTCCCTGCATTTTATAGAACCTGAAGGTTCGTTGCCGCATTCACAAGTGCCTACCTCCTGTCCCTATCCTGAGCCATCTCGAACCAGTCCACACCCCCACATCCCACTTCCTGAAGAGCCATCTTAATATTATCCCATCTACGCCTAGGTCTCCCAAGTTGTCTCTTTCCTTCAGGTTTCCCCACCAAAACCCTGTATAAGCCTCTCCTCTCCCCCATACGCGCTATACTATTATGTACCATGTGGTGGAATATTTTGACTAATATTTAGGACATTCCTTTGAAACCCTTGGCAGTGGTCTCAAGTTCTTAAATGTCCATTGTGAATAACTTCGAGCCATCTGCCTGGATACACCGCTGGGAGCACGAACGCATGAAACACTACTTTCCACTGGTTAAGATTCTTCCATCAATAACATAAAGACGGGTGGTAAAAGAGACATATGTATCCATTACCAAATGCATTATACCTTTTCCTTAAGAAACTGCCATTCACTCAACTTATCAAACTATACGAAATAAGGAAAAAAGTCAACGACGCAAATAACCGTTTTTACAAGACTGTCCAAAAATGTGAAGTGTGTAGCTATAAACTTTCGCCGGAATCATCATCTTATTTCTTTTTATGAGCGAGGATTTGTGCACGATACCCTTACGGTGTTCTCTGGAAGGGGTGAAAGGAGAGAGTGGATAATGGTAGAGGGAGAAAGTTTGGCGATGAGCCAAGTATCGCTAGTGAAAAGAGGGTTTGCGTAATTTTAGATATTTTGGGGAAAAATCATTATTTGCTATTCCTCTTATACGTAGCTATACTACCATGCACATTTTTTGTTACTTCGTCATTATATTTCCGAATGACATTGACATCTCTTCGCGGGTTTTGCAAAATTTGTCATTTTGTCGCTACAACCTACATGTACCAGCAGATGTTCGCCATGTTCACCATTACCACCATGCTAAACTCCCCTCACTTATATTTCTGGTAAGCAGTTCCCTGAAAAATTATCCACGAACCCATTCAGAGAAAAATGTTTGGGCAGGAGACTCGAATAAGTTTATGGGCAGTACGAATAATGAGGTTCTATTAAAAAAAACAGTACAACGAAGAACTGTAAAAAGCGGCGCATCCTGTTGTGAAAAAACCTGCGTGTTTTAAGCCAAAATCACAGATTAAAATAAACATGAAAAACTCGTCATATGATCGATCTGTCATGGTATAACATATAATTCTGCGTCCTGCTCTAGCATAAAAACGTTAGGATGCAGATCTATATGCAATAGACCAGGCGCGGTAAATTCTGAGGAAAAAATAAAAGGTTGGTACAGAACAGTACGATAAGTACACGCTAGGGCACATGGTCTTCGTTGCAAATTTGACATCGAGTGCTAGCTAGTGAAGAAATTTCCTTCTTTCATGGTACGCACCCGAAGTATCATTGCCATACTCACATGAGCTTGACATCAGACGTTCACTTAGCCAGTCCAGTTGATTCTTCATAGTTATACAATCAGTTGCAACAGTAGGTATTGATTTACTAATTTATCGACGCCTTCGGTAACTCACAACAATCTCAAATGTAAGGTTGAATTGTGAGGATGTAGAGGGATGAAGTCGTGGTCTATTTCGAGAAACAACCACGGTGTTGCATCCTGCGTGGACCCGGTGGGGAACGTATCTTGGATGTTGTTCCCAGAGGGACGGAGCTCGGAACTCAGGTTAAGAAGGGGAGTTGGGCAGGCCGCACACACTCCTAATAATCCCCAAGTAGAATGTACTGGAGTTTTATTGTGCGTAATTAGGGAATAATGGCAGTTACAACTGAACTGTATTGGTGACAATTCTCGCCAGCGGGGCTCTTCATTACCGTTAACACTCACTGATCGTCTAGTTTCATTCTCTGTTGCTCAGTCACTGTTCGAGATACACAACAGACTGCAAATTAAGCACAAGGCAGCTACTGTTACATGCGTCAATCCACATACTGCTTGCGCGATAAACACTTAGCGCGACCACTTATAAACAAAAAGAAATAGAAGGAAATTATATTCCTCCTATGCCTGGTCTGCTTACTAAGAAATGGAAGTGTAAACAAATGGTATGAGTTAAGAAAGGCGAGAACAAAGCAAGATAAAATTAAGCTTATGACTGACATACAGTACCTACAACAATCCTGGACAGAAAAGAAAGAAAAGAACAAAAAATTAATGTGTATCAACTACACAACAACGGTTTTGCATGGATAATGAGGAAAATAACGACAGACTCAGAAAAGATGACGAGTTCCGGGTCGATATATGAAACACGGACCTCAATAGTAGAGAAGAGGTGCGCTACCAACTGGACAGCAACATTCAGTCTGATAAGCCTTCTTTTGTTGCATGCACATGTACGCATTCCACATGTCGACTGTCAAACAAAATTTTGATGGATGTCGAAAAATGAATAAAATAAAATTCAAAGACCTTGCTAAAAGTTATACGAGTATTTCATGCCGTTTACTCATCTTTGTGCTGTAAATCGTTCCTGAATAAATCAATAACTTTCGATATAACTCCAGCAGGAGTCTCAATGGACCGGTACGAACCAAAATGCAATACATATTTCACATATCGTCCTGTTTCCAGTTATCCGACCGGCCATCTCGCTTACAACACTGTGGGAATGAATTACAACTTTGTGTGTTGTACTCTTGATATATGTGCAACATGTTACATAGGAGTGGAAAGTTTAAATCATTTCTGCCAACTGTGGTAAGTTCTCACGATTGTTTCACCAGAAGCGCAGGTTATAAACCGAAAACAGACTACCGTAAATCCTTCTATGCATTCAAAAGCTGCACAAGACACATCCATGAACAAGGCTTTAGATTTTAGTCTCTTTGGATACAAATGTATAGGGAAGTACCGGTCGATGTTATTGTGTGTTTTTGAGTATTATTACCCTGCCCACCCCCTCCAGGGATTCGAACCCACTAACCGTCCTGCCCGTAGCAAATCGCTATACCAACTACGCCATCGCGGCCCATAAAATCCACCATGCCCACGTCACTTTACTCCCCTATTCTGAGGTACAAGTCCAGCCTATCCGAAATGCTTGCAGAGCGCTGTGGTCCACAGGGACATCACTGAAGTGTGCCGACATACACTACTCAGGAGCAGGGTAAGCAACAGAACAACATTTCACCGTCCTCTACATCAGCGGTTTATTCTCCACATGAGCAGGCCGGTAATGAACTGCGGCCCCAACTACCTTGTCTTGTGGCACCCACATCAATGCGTTTTGTTATCATTTCTCTTAATAGTTGTAAGAAATAATTATAAAGTTCTGGTCACTTTAAAGCCATGCATTGCTAACCCTTCTATCAATGTCGCTTTTGTAATCCCCAGGGGCGTCCGTGCATCAGTGCGTGTCACAAAGGAACATTAACTATACAGAGTCAGAATACTGTATGATCCTTTACTAGGGCAATTTCAAACGTAGCCTTCCGAGGAGCCAATTTGGCAAGTTAATACACTAATATGACAGGCGTGGGGCAGCGTTGCGTCGGAACATTCCCAACTATTATAACAGTCACATTTTGGAGACAGAAACTTAAAACTTAACGGAATTCATTAAAGAATAATGTTCCCTTGCTACACGGAGTATTAGAAAAATGTACAGCATTCTTGCTGCACTTCAGATGCGTTTCAAAACCATAACAACCCAAAGTTCTGAGTATTTATGCTACAAACATTTTCGTCCCTGGTGGGCCGGGTAGGTCAGCCGGTATAACGACTATGGGCTTGACGGTCCGGGATCGAATCCCGTTGAGGACGAGATTTTCCGCCCGTCCAGACCGGCGATGGGGCACACCCAGCCTCCTGTACAATGGGTACCGTCTTTCCCGGGAGTAGAGGCGGCCGGGGCGTGGAGCTGAACCCCCACCCCATCTAGTGCAGAAGGTCCTAGAAAAGAGTACAGCCATACCTCTACTCGCCCTAAAGGCCTGCGTGGCCTATAAAAAGGGTGAAAACCTACCATTTTCGTCCCTATGTTACATCACACGTTAACTTCGCCTCTCTCTTAATTTCATCAACCGGATTAAAATTCTTCCGGAAAACTGAAAGTTTTTTAATGAAACTCTTGTTGATCGGTACTTATAAAATAGTTGCGTCTTCCGTCGTTCTGAATCTCTTCCAGATTGGCAATCACTGAAAGATCCTCTTCTATCGAAACTCATTTTGCGATGGAATTCTATGGTACTGCGGCACTGATATCCTGAATATGGAAATATTACACGATATGTTGGTGTTTGCGTGAAGCATGCTTTCCCACTTCCTTCTCACCATTTATCCTATTCTACGGCATACATGTCATCTCATCGCTTTCCCTGCCCGGGGATTTGGGGTTTATTCTATAAATAGAAACCACATGATGCTGTAGTAGCCGGTCAAACAATAGCCTTCCCATAGCCGCAGTGTTGGTAAACTGTTGCTAATGTCAGAGGTTATCACTGTGTTTACTTCGCTCGTTGTTAATAAAAGGTAGTATGAAATAATTAGATTACGAAGAAAGAACCGTAAGTAGTGACAGCAAGATTTCCTGCCACAAACAGACACTTTTCATTGCATTTCCAAGCGTTTCGCTTTTCTCAAATAATGCAGAAATTAAACAATATACAGTGGCTTTGATTCACACGTTTAATGTAATTAAAATTAAAGTAAGCAACGCTTAACAATCTTCTATAGGGTTAAATTGTATGTACAAATAACGTCACTTAATAGGCCTACAGTTTTCAAACATATACTTTTCCTTTATCTAAGAGCATTTTAAATTAAATTTGTTACTGCATTAGAAGAGATTGAACTGTAAACTGCAAAAATCGTGGACAGAAACGGCGGTGGTCTATTTTAAGACAAAATCCTACAAATATCCCGGGGAAACTGGGGGAAATCACGACCAACATTCCTCTCTCTTAATGTCAAGATACTAATTTCGAATGGTTTATCCCTAAAGCAGAAGGCAGTCTACCGAGTTATTCATTTTAATTCATAATTTACAAACAACTTAAATAAGCGAAGAGGCAAAAAAACCCCTCTTCTGGCATACAATAATATTAAACAGAAAAATGTTGTAAGTATTTGTTAACTTCGGGGAATTTCATATAATAAAACCAACCGGATGCGCTAATTTCTCAAATTTATTTTTGGAATAAAACTCTACATGTTTCGGACAGTTCCTCTGTCCATCATCATGACTTTTTCGCTGTACACACAGCAAGCCTGTATGATATATACCACTGCTGTGTGTACAGTGAAAAACTCCTGATGATGAACAGAGGAACTCTCCGAAACATGTAGTTTTATTCCAAAAATAAATTAGAGAAATTAGTGCATCTGATTGGTTTTATTATATGAATTTGTCACGGTGCACGGTCACCTGAACGTCAAAAAACTTCGGAGAAGGTGCACAACTTTTGAAGGTGTAATAGTATAGTATAAAAGTTCGAGAACATATTATCAAAAGCTTCACCTTCGAAGAATACACCATTGTATTATTTTCACGACATTTGCAGCCGGAAATCAAAAAGCATTAGGGTGCAGCATGTGGCCTTCTGTGGGATCATTTTCATAAATTCGCGTCTATAGGTTCAATTTAAAAACTCTACGTTCGTCTCTCGGACTGTATTTCTGTTTCACGTGATTCTCAGAATAATTTCCTATATGCACCTAACCGGTTGGTCTCTCTAATGAAGACGCAGTTTTTGTACTGTGCGGTACGAACTGAATATTTGAATATAATGTCACGAACCTCTGAGGGGGTTCAACACCAAATGAGCTGCGCAGCAGACTATAAAGTTACAGCCGCCTAGCTTTCCTAATTTAATGATTCATACTAATTAATTATATATACTGGGAAGCGAATACTGGGGTCAAAGGAAATTTTGGAAGTTGTCAGATATGCGTAAATTTCAAGAGGTAATTTTGGGAAATGACTATGAAGGCACATGGGATATTATGTAAAACATTTCAAAAGTTTTTGTGAGTGCATTTTTTAATATTATCCAAAATCTCTAGCTAAAAGAAACAACGTTTCGAAGCCTAGATCTACCTTCATTTTCAGGTGCTAATCTCAATCCTCAGCAGAATAGGTTCTGCCTTGTCTCGCTGCACCTTAAGAAGGAGGCACGTTCAGCAGCTGACAAGCTGTAGGTTCCTTAACCTGAGAGGATAAGCACTGTTCAAAATTTCAGTCATGACCGTGATCATGTGCTATCGTCAGAATCCTCTGAAACTGATTAACCTACGTAGTCTGGGGAGGAAGTGAAGGTCGTTTTATGACAAGGGAGGGAGGGTGGAGAGACAGATCGTTCACAGAGTGCACATCGGAGCGCCCTCTGTAATTTTTTCGTTAACTTCAGTCAGCGTAATTAATTGACAAACAGTGCCTGCTACATTAGTGTAAAGGCTCCAAACAGCGCGGTTTCCTCCCACAAAGCGAGCTGACCTTGAAACACGTGACAGAAACTTGTTAGACCTACGCCTTTATATAACGTTTTCTCGCTAGAACGTGAACGAGTAAAACACAGTAAATTAGCCACTTGTTGGCAGTAGGTTATCGTAGCCACTTGTTGGCAGTAGGTTATCGATAGAAAGAAGGCAGCTTCTGCGCTACACATGCAGGCAGAAAGAAGCTGGATATTAAAGACATTCAGACTCGGAGTAAGACGGAAGTGACACACGAACGAAACGAAATCGTGTGCTTGTCTTACCTCATAATCAAAATCCAACCAGACGGAATGGTTTATATATGCAAAATGTTGTTAATATTGTAATTAATGACCACCTTCACAGACTAGTTATAACTGAAAATACTGGAAACTTGTAAAAAGAATCTTGTTACTAATGCGTTTACTAACGGTAAAAGAATGAAGATTGAAACAAAGAGTTATACATTAAGATCCGTAATATCCTATGTTGATAGGACTCAGCAAGTTCATTATTGTCATTTCTGTCCTTCATGTCCATGAAATCTTTTCCATTAAAAAAAATGCAATGTACTGCGGATGATGAAAATTGATTCGAAATTTTGTGTTTCACAACAAAACATCACAGATGAATTACAAATGTTCCGTTTTACTACACAAAAAAAAAGTGGAAGATGAAATGAAACTGCTTTGATTCACTACAAAGAAAAGGCAAAGCAGTGTTTTACAACAAAATAACAAAAAAATTATTCGAAATGACATGTTGTACTACGTGTACAATTCTGAATGCATCCATATGTCGTCAAAACTTTTCATGCTGGAAGCAATGAACGCTTTTAAAAGCAGGAATAAGCCCATTATATCAGCTACCAGTTTTAAGATACCACGCCAGTAATATGAAATGAATTCCACCTTTTTCATTAGTAAATCAGCACGTATTTTACACGTAGCGGAAAATAAAAGGAATTGATCCCTGATTTGGTGGTGTGTCACTGGTTCGATCAGAAGTCTGCAAAAGCAGACTTCTCCACTTTTCAAACTCTACAGTACAGTAAAAGTACAAATTCACCTAAATAACTTAATTCTTAATGGAAGCTAGGTTACCTGATATTGATCACACGCTGAATTCTGTTCGCTAAGTCACAAACATGTAATTAAATTAGTAACTGTACCAAACCAAATGAACATTCAGAAAGTAAAACAATAATACAGACTATATTATTCAATTTTTACTAATGATACACTATAATAATTGCTGAGTTTTATCAGTTAGTTAACTCGTTGACATTATACAGGAACTAGTTTTTAATATTTTATATATTATTATCATTTTATGTGGGAGGGTAGCTCAGTCGGTATAGCGAATGACTACGGGCTGAACGGTCCGAGATCGAATCCCGGCGGGGACGAGATTTTCCGTCCGTCCAGACCGGCCCTGGGGCCCACCCAGCCTCCTGTACAATGGGTACCGGGTCTTTCCCGGGGGTAAAGTGCGGCCTGGGCGTGCTGCTGACCATTCACCCCCTAGAGTGCCGCGGTCATGGAAGAGTAGGGCTACACCTCTACCCACCCTCCGGGCCATGCCGGGTCTGTAACGGGAACACTTTACCTTTATTATCATTTTATAATTGGGTTTTAACAAATACCTTCTATGGTCTTGCAATCTTTGACGTTCATAGGCCCGTGCATCGTAATATTATTTCTATAGTAAAACCAACTAGATGCACTAATGTATCAAATTTATTTGATTTTAGGACGACACTCTACGCGTTTCGGACGGTCTTTCCATCCATCATCAGGAGTTCAAGACTGTACATAGAGAAACAGGCATTAGTCAAACAGATACTGCTGTATCTGTTTGACTAATGCCTGTTGCTGTATGTACAGTCTTGAACTCCTGATGATGGAGGGAAAGACCGTCCGAAACATATAGAGATAAAAACATAAAATAGTTGTGTTTCGACTCAAAAAGAACCCCTAATCGATTGTAAATTAAAACACAACGGGAATGATGCACCTAAAGATTAAGAGGTGCGCTGGTTCTGATATACGGAACTTGCATCGATGAGTCAGACGACTTAACCGTAACCGTGCAAGTGAAGACGCACGACTGGCATTTATCAAGCCACGTCTTCGAGTCAACCTCATCAATTCAACAGCAAATTTTTGCTTAGTCGTTATTTAAAAAATGTGAGTTCAATTTTCCATCATGTAATCCCCGACTTTATTCAAGGATGATACAGCCAAAGCTACTACCCAACACTAAGTTTCGGGTTGAAACACAACCACGCTTTTCGTCCATTAACTCTTTCCGTAATTAGGTCACTGTGGCTGAAAGTGATTCTGATTAAGCAATGGAGAAAGAGGGATATAAAGAAACATCGAGAATAGAATACGAAAATTTAGAGACAGAAAAAAGGGGTGAAGATCATGGGACAGAATCGTAAAAGAAGCAGCGAAAGACGCAAATAAACAATGACTAGAATAAATACACGTGAGAAAAAACGTACCCAAAGACAAAAGAAGAGGCAAAGAAAGAGAATTAACAAAATAACAAGCATAGAAATAAAAGTGAGAAAAATAGGATTGAAAATTACAGTAATAAAGAAATAAATAATAACAACAATAATAAGGAATACGACAAAAGACAAAAGCAAAATAAAAATAAAAGCAGGGATTCGATGCAAGAAACACAGTCAAGAAACGAAGGAAGGAACAAATAAAGGGGCAAAGAAAGAAAGTGCAAAGTAAGGTAAGAAAGAGGATACGAAAGAAGACAGGATGTTAATACGTAAGGTGATACCAGCAGCCACTAACACACGCCGGACGTTCTATAGGTGACAGATGCCTTGTCTGGTCTTCTAATGGGTGTGCCCGAGCCTTCGTTCGGCGCACACAAGCTAACTGAGGACATATTAATGGCTTCGAGTCGTGTGACTGCAGGCCGGTCATCAATACAATCAATCACACACCACGCGCTGGCACCGACTCACGTAGTGGCTCTATATCTTATCAGGAAAAAGTCACAGAGATGCATAACTCGGATCGCGTTGTAAGCATTCAACGTGCTGCAGAGAGGTGAAACGTCGCAAAACTAACACACAATATCCAACACTAAACATGACAACAAGTAAAAACACTAACCTTCGTGTCTACAATTTTTACACCCACGACATTTTACGTCAGAAGGAGCAGAGGTCTGGTCTTACGAAGCTCAGCCATAGGCATTTTGCATTTCCATAGTCACGTACGTAAACACAAGAAAACACAAAGTGATGTGGGCAAGTACTCACAGTGTCTGTTTTCTGCTTTAGTTTATATGTGTAAGGTGGCATCAACAACGAATAAAAGACATATTATTGAATGATCCTGCTATATGCATATTATCAAGCATTAAACTTTACAAGTACCGGTAAGTTAAATTTGTCACCACACTGCCGTACTGAAATTTTTAATTTATAGCCGTATTGAAAATTATTAACACACTGTAGTGCTACATACAAAGCCTTCAGGTACGTTCATAATTACATGCTCACCAACACTCACCTGCCTACGTTGAATGACTCACCAGTTATCGAAATTCAACCGAAACGCATCAAAATGCATGAGTCATTAGCAATTTATAATTGCCCCATCCTTTTCGATCTCACGCTACACGCTACACGCCACACAAAGGTGTCGGAGATGTTGCCGCAGAGGAACGGGAAACGGCATGTTGAAACACTTTCAAGTCCTCCAGCTGTGATCAGCACAGAAGCAAGTAACGGCTGCGATTTACCGCTTCGAGTATAATTTAAGTGAGCTCTTAATAGCATTGCTGTACAGCTCGAATGACACTGGAAGATGAAGAGGAATAAGAAGAATTTGAATGGAAGCAGTCCGATTGATATAACACGTAATTTCCCGTTCATCTGGACAGACAGACAAAAAAAAACACGTAAATTTAGTCACAATATTCAGAGATCCGATTCCAATTTGATCTTGTAATCTCCCACGTCTATAGCATTACTACTACAATAACCACTTCACTTCTCGAAACAAACACATGATCCCCAGACCCCGTAAACAAATACACTTATGCAGCACCGACACAACGTTGCTTTCTATGAAATTTATGAACACTTCATCAAACCACGTCTTAAGTGTGAAACACAGTATTTCTATAGTGAAACCAACAAGGTGCACCAGTGTATCAAATTTATTTTAGTCTGGAATTAAACTCTACATGTTTAGCGACTGACTAAGGGCTGGAGGTCCGAGATCGAATACCAGTGTGGACGAGATTTTCCGCCCGTACAGACCGGCCCTGAGGCCCACCCAGCCTGCTGTACAATGGGTGCCGGGTCTTTCCTGGGGGTAAGTGCGGCCGGGGCGTGCTGTTGACCATTCACCCATTCTAGTGCCGCGGTCATGGAAGAGTAGAGCTATACCTCTACCCACCTTCTGGGACATGCCGGGCCTGTAACGGAATCACTTTAGCTTTGTTATCATTTTATAATTGGGTTTTAACAAATACCTTGAATGGTCTTGTAATCTTTGACGTTCATAGGGCAGTGCATCGTAATATTATTTCTATAGTAAAACCAACTAGATCCATTAATGTATCAATTTATTTGATTTTAGGCCGACACACTACGTGTTTCGGACAGTCTTTCCGTCCATCATCAGGAGTTCAAGACTGTACATACTGCAACAGGCATTTGTCAAACATATACTGCTAGCGGGTACCCGCTAGCAAGCACACAGCAGTATCTGTCTGACAAATGCCTGTTGCTGTATGTACAGTCTTGAACTCCTGATGATGGACGAAAAGACCGTCCGAAACATGTAGAGTGTCATTCCGAAATAAAATAAATTTGATACACTGGTGCATCTGCTTGGTTTAACTATAGAAATAATATTACAATGCACGGCCCTATGAACGTCAAATTTGTGAAACACACTTTGACTTGTTAAAACCACAAAGCAAATCCCATTAATTTTTTTTATCATAGGTTCGTTTATTCTTGACAGTGCACTAACATTTTTTTAATTTTTTATTTTATTTAAAAAAAAGTGCACTAACTTCTTTAACGTGACACATATATTTTATTTTGCCACAAATTTTAAATTGATTTGGCAACCCCACTGACGTGTGCACACATACACACTCACAAACACACGCACCCAAACAAGCGGTTGGGATAATTTCGGCATATTTGCAAAAAAAATATAATTCCTTACATTCCTCGGTAATTCTGATTGATTCACTTCAAGTACACCGGCTCAGCCTCAACGAAAAGTTGTGTTAGTGAAACTTTTAGTTCCATACTAGTGAATGTTAAGAAAATATGTCGTCAATTTCCAGTTCTGGTTAACATCGAGCAAAAAATATTACCGCACACGAAGCCACACTTGAGTTTCTGCACACATATCGATCGTGAACCTATAAATATTCATAGGGACCGCTGCTGGATACGTACAAAATAGGAGTTTATGGAACCTAATATCTCCGATGCCGACGTCCCAGCTCTCTTTCGTCCCTCCCTGCTTTCTTTCCCGAACCAACATTTATAATGAGCACTGTCTTACTTCCCTTATGTCAGGCATCAAAGACCACAAGAAATACAGTCGAGCTGTAGATACTATATGTTAATTAAGCACCACCTGGTAGTTCCGCAACAGCATTTTGACATATACTTAAACCTTCGCACTGAATGCTTAAAATGGGCAACACAACAACGTCATATCCGACGATTATCAGGGAACAGGAAATTAATCGGCGCACTGTCTCATGTTAATGCTGCAAGCTGAGCAAAACATGGACGGTATGAGACAAAGGCGACATAATGCACCCCCTCTAGTTACATATATACCACATCATGAAATATCTTAAATGCAGCCTTATAAATAAGCGCAAATTAGTCCATGGTCTTAAAATTTTTCGTCCTCTTGTGGAAGCCAAAGAATGAAAATCTTCACAAACGCCTCCATTGTATCCTAATAAGTTACAGTCCTCCGTCAGAGAACGTTTTGGAAGATACATTTTAATACGGCCATCACACAGATACCAATACCTCTAACTTGAATTTTTCGCGTAAGGTTTTTCAGCCAATTCCTTCAACTCACTTCTCACACACGAGACACCGCTCTCCCACATCACGTTTCATCTCATAATCTAGAACTAGTCTAGGCTAACTCTCATTAAGGTCGTCAGCGAGCAGTTTTCTCATCTTCAACTTCATTTCTCAGTGATTTATCGACAGCTACCGAAAGATATCTACAATGAATGTGTGTTTTGTATTGTCTAGAGACTACAGTTGTAGTCAGAAGCTGTAACTTACAGCACTCCTGTTACAAGCCCAAGTAACTTCTGATTATACTAAAAATACAGGGGTGCTGATAAGTCCTTAGCCAGAGCACGAAGGAAACAAGCTACATTCCCCGTACGTTATGGAACTTGGAGGTTCATTACCACATTCACAAGAGTTCACCACCTGTCCCTACCCTAGCCAAATCCATCCATTCCTCTGCCCATTACACTTTTGACAGGCGCAGATTGTTTCCTCCCTGGTCGGGGGAAGGACTTATCAGCACCTCGGTAAATGTGTCGTTTAACCTCAGTTCCGTTAGGTAAACGTCAATATGACACTCATTTCTTCCACATTCGTTCCAGTTCACCCTTCACAAACCATCCAATCTTATGAGTTATAAAGCATCATTTATTATCATCATCATCATCATCATCATCGTCGGCCCTACAGCCATGGGTGGGCCGCGGTCTCCTCATAAGGCATCCTTAAATAAGTCAATAATCAATCAAAAGCACGAAGCCACCGGTATACTGTGTGTCGATGCTACACATACCTGCACTGTGGGACTGGGGTGAAAACAGCGTTCTCGGAAGGCATGTGAAACAACACTGTATGCATCATACAGACTACAATTGTGCCCACTCCGACCGCATGAGTACCGAAGCTGAAAACTGGAGATCAATACAGCTCGCCTTCGCAGAAAGCAGAATGCAGAACGTGAAATATTAACGGCAATTCTGACTTCAATTAACGCTGCCTGCATTTGACCGGCCAGTAACGAAGGCTCGAGAGATAAGAGTCTCATAACGTTCGTTGTTATATAATCCCTTTACACTGGGGTAATTTTCAGTATTTGTAATATGTGCTAAAGCCGGGGTTTCTATTGTTGAAAGGCGATCTATTATTTTTTCCTACGACCACACCTGCATGCAGAAAAAAAGTCCATTTCAAATGTCCTTAGGTTTCTGTTTCTATAACGCTGCTCAAAGGGTCTATTACACCCGAAAGGTAAAGAAATGTGCAATACCCTAAACATCAGAAATACAGGGTGATTCAAAAAGATGGATTCAATTGAACAGTAAACGGCGCCTCAACACACGCCAGACAGTTGGTTGCGGTATTCCAAGTTCTCTGCTCGCTCTACGTGTTGACTTGCGTGGACTACGCTCAAAACTCTCTTGAATTCGTCT
>Ga0131853_10004046_pt1 | contig 26322 bp, 20 predicted proteins | sample TergutLab28metaG_FD_92764 | JGI IMG/M metagenome (GOLD analysis project Ga0131853, IMG submission 92764) | Labiotermes labralis P1 segment gut microbial communities from Petit-Saut dam, French Guiana - Lab288 P1 (version 2) (version 2) | ecosystem: Host-associated > Arthropoda: Insects >... | reverse complement strand
TCTAATGTGTATGAAAAAAACTAAACACCACTACACCAAAAAAAACAATACCAACCTAACAAGTTAGAATTTTTTTTTTTTTTTTTTTTTTTTTATTATATTTTTTTTTTTGTGTTTTTTTTTTTTTTTTTTCTTTTGTTTTTTGGGGTTGGGGGGGGGGGGGGGGGTGCACATACATGTATTTCAAATCACTATAGCTGTAACTACTACCTTAGAATAAACTGGAAATTCATTTTTGCTTCACAGATTTTCACTTAACACAACTTTAAAAGCACCCAACCACTAAGCAAATGGAGGAGTTGCTGATACAGTTGAAGTGTCACCGTGCTTAATTATGCAACATGCCATGGAACAGCATGAGGTAACAGAGGTATGACTCCACACATTCTCAATCTCAGCCCAGGAGGAAGGTTAGTGGTCACCTTCACAACCAGCTTGTTTTATCCATAGGAAAGAAGCTTCCAGTATCCACCCACTCTGTTGCCTCCAAAGCTGGTCTGGATGTAGTGGCAAACAGAAAAATCTCTACCCCTGCTGGGAGTTGAACCCTGGTCATCCAGTCTGTACAGTTGATTAGTTCAATCAAAAATAAATTTGTATCTGCAATAAACAGACTTGAAAATCAATGACATATGTGAATGCACATGAATACCCTGTTTATTCCAAATGGCAGTACCACTTTCCTCTCCTTTTTATAATACAACTTATGTGAAGACAAAAATAAATTTAAGCCCAAGCAAATGCACCCTAAAATTTTACTCTGTACAGCATTTTGGATTTACTGGATAACTGAATAATGTGAGTTACTAGTTTAATGCTCAGTGACTGTTTTTTTTCAACACATGTAAGCACAGTGGTAATTTTGTGATTCGCTGTACAAAGGTAGAGCTATCCCTGCACAGGCCCTAAGGGTTCTAGGAGGTTGAGGCTCCCAGATTTCCAGATAATACAAACATGAAGGTGGCACGGTTGTCAGCCCTGTGCATCAGCTGCCTTTATACATTTATACTTTTAATGACATTGTATACATGTATGTAGATAAAATGTATACATATATGTATATGTGTGTGTGTGTTTATACTTTTAATGACATTGTATATATAGACAAATCACATAATTTTCATAAAATTTCAGCATGGTAAAATACTGTATGCTGTGTGTACAGAAGTAACCTCCTGATGATGAACAATTATTTGTTCGAAACATGTAGAGGATTGTTTAATTGGAATAAATTAATGAGAAAAAGTGTGCATCTCGTTGGTCATTCTCACATGTATCAAAAGTTATACCCACATTTTCATTTCCACACTTCTCATGCTCTCCTCTCATCACTTCTTCCATGTACCCTCTTTGCAGCAAAAATCAAGCCCTTAAACATTTCCAGAATATTCTTGCAATCCAAAACAAAGTGATCTACCACAGTGTGTACATATGCTGATTTATCTTTTTATTTTGATACCTGTCAGTTTGATGTCACATCTTCACAACTGCAATGTAAATAATCTTTTGTAGCTGAAACATGCTCCAATTATATTTTGTATTTCTATCTCATAAAAATTCCATAGTTCTGGAACATTTGTGTCATATTCTGTCTTAGTTCCTAAGGTCAGATAACCCCAACAAAGCCATAATTTCACCCTTGGATCTCGCTTGTGCATTTGAGATCCTTGACTATTAAATGGCCACTCAGTTACTCTCAATCTACTTGCATATATCTCTTTGTTTTGTAATATTACTGAACATAGCTATATCAATTACTTAAAGAAAATCAGAAATTGCATTTCACATTTTCCCTGCAACAGGTTTCAGGCCAGGAAACACTTTGATAATATTTCTTCCGGTATTGCACTGCTCTGAGAATTCTGATTCAATTTACAGGCTAAAATTGGGGCCAGTAAAGCATCAAATATTCAGAGAATTTACATATTCTGAACTGCTGGTAATATCTGCTGAAACTTTCAGATAATCTTTCATAATCCACTGGTCATTGCTTCTGGTAACAGTTTTTCTTCATAGGATTCATCACTGACTTTTACATCTATCTAATTATGACAAGTATTCTCAGGTTTTCTTCCTGTTATATCATGTTCCCTAGAGAGCTAACTTACCTACTGACAGTATTTCACATATATAAGCACAAAAATCGAGTTTTTCACTTTATCTAATTCTATTTGATGACATTATTCAGTGTGGTGATTATGATGTGAAAATTCTGGTTTAACAGTACATAACAATGAAAGGTTATGGCTAGATTCAAATGATAAGTCACATGTTGGGTTCAATACACTACCCACCCCTACCACTCCAATCACACTGGTAGATAAAATCCAGCTGCTGTAATAATGTTAATAACAATGACACTGACCTCGCATGTCAATCAAAATCATATTAAAGAATACTGAAAAGGAAACAGACATTATTCTAATAGTGTGTTCACACTAAAGTACATGAAAATGGCACATTTTATAGTTAATACATCCACTCAAGGTTCCATGAAGTCCAAACTTTTCAGTTAGCAAGAGTTTAATGTAATTACCAGACAGTCCTGTTCCCAATATCACAGCCTCTTCTTTGTTGACAACCCGAGGTGACAAAACCACCTCTGTGCCAAGGTATGTTCGAAGTAACAAAATAAGCCTTGCATTGTTTAATGTTACCATCTTGAGGGACAGCACTGCTTGGTAGTTGGCATACAGATGGATGACAGTGAAGACAGTGAACAGGTGCCAAACAAGCCTATATGTATTGTAAATAAGGCATCAGTGTACAATACCAATGTTGCACAGAACATGCACATTTGGTTACACTTACTTATTTAAAAATGCTGTCAGTAGATCAAGTTTGTGTAGTAGCAAATGATAGGATGACAGTGAATAATTGGAAAGGATGTGAAAAGAAGCATGTATGACCTAATTTAAGGTACTACCCCACCATCTGCCAAGGTGCTAAGAAAACCAGTAAAAATCTGTCAGGATGGTCAGTGTCCCAGCTGAGAACTGAACTTGGCACTTCCTAAACACAAGTCAGATACTTTAAACCTTCAGCCAACTTCCATGATCCATGGAGATTTGAAACAAACGGTTTAGTAAGTCTGCAGCGAACAAAACAGAAAAGAGTGGTTTGGTTTATGGTGCTGCCACGTACAGTATATTGGACCTCTGTGGATCTCTTGGACATTTCTATGATAAAACTGATATCAAATATCATACCAATTTTGCATCATCCACATACTTTTAATAATGATTTGTGTAACTGTCTGTGTGGATAGTGTGTAATACAGAAAGTGGTGAAAGGGAGCACAAATGTGAACTATCCACAAATGTATCTACTTGAACTTTGGATTTAATAAAGAATTGTGACTTATTTCCCTAGCAGAAGAGAAGTAATTACAATTCTGCTTGCACCAATCCCTCTAAAGACTGTTTTTTATGTACCAGAAGCTACATTTAGGACTGAACCATGTTAACCCTTTGCCACTGAATGTTACATAGCCTTCTGTATTTGTAACACACAGTGTCATGCATAAAATGCTGTTATACAAATATGACTACTCTCCTGCATCCCTCTTATACAGCCCCTGTTGAAATTCCCATCTCCTGGAGCTCACACTGGACATTTAACTCTAATGCCAAAGAGTTAATAAAATACAATATATACACATTAATTTATGGCCTGGAATTCACACTGCATGTAATTTAATGTGGGTTGCCAACACAGACAGTGGGTGGAACATTTGTTATGAGCTGCAAATGCAAGTAAACAAAGTATTCTAGGAAGCCAGGGTGGAGTGAACCTACGTCCACTGTCTCCCTGATTGTGAGCCCATCCTGCAAGTGTGCAGTGTGTCACTCATTTGCTTTCTATGCCACATCCATACATGTAATGAGATGAAACACAGTGGAGACTGCACAGCCATGAAAAATTTCCATCTCTACAATTAATCCTTAAAGCCTAAGGGTGAAATAAATTTTTGTTTTCTCATGCATCTTAGGTACCATTATGTGAATATGTGTGACTGTGGTATACTGGCAGTAATAGTCTTAATATGGTCTTAAAACAGACATGTATTGATGACAGCTACAAAACTACATACAGTCAAATCCACTAACAACAACATTGATTTATGCGACTCCTCATATACAGCATAAAATATTATATCAGTTAATTCCTAACAATATCGCACTCCTTGGTTAGAACAACACTTGTTTATAACACAAATTATCCAGTCCCTCTCGTGATGTTATAACACAGTTCGTGGCTGTATTATACTTAAGTTATAATTTTATTTAAAATATTTTGCAGTGGGCAAAGAAATAATGGTAGTTCAAAGTTTTGGTGAATGAAAATTAACAAAAACCTCCCTCAAGTAAGATTAATGAGTCATGCTCCCATTCTGTATTAGTGCACTTTATTTACTTTCATTTAATGTTTAATGTCCCAGTACACAAGTAAATGCAAAGGTTATAAACACTGTGTTTTAAAATCTACAATGTCCCATGTAATGACTGGACCTTAAATGGACATATGTGGGGAAAAAAAAAAGTATGGCCAACATTCTTATAAATGTATTATATATGATCATAATTAACACAGAGCTTAAAGTTTGCCTGATATCTAAAAACCACACAAAATTCACAAAAGCAGTTAATAGTCAAAGACAGTTAGGTAACATGACATATTTATTCTTGCCCAACAGTAATGTCTGATTTCATCAGGTGAGCAAGCAAAAGGGTTTTTCAGTCCCTTGTCATTTCAGACATGAGCTCACTCATCACTGCCACAAACATTAATTAGCAACAGTAACATTGTTAATGATTGATCAGAATGTGTGTTTAAATTAACTGGGCTACTTTAATTACTAAGTAACTGGCTACAGGGTGGATAATGCCGCTATGTTTGATTCTCTGTGAAGGAAAGATTTACATTTCTCTTGACTAATATAGTCAGACTGGATCTAGGACTAACTCAGCTCTGTAATGGAGTACAAGAATATCTCTCCTGTGGGCAGAATCAGCCAGAATATAGAGTTGACCACCCAATTTCATTTAATACTGTGGTTCAGAAAATGCTGATACAAGGGGTCCTCATTATGTATGGTAAATTGGGACCAGAAAATGCAACTTGAAGTAAATTCCCTTTAAGCTGGTATTAATGCCCCTTCATAAATAATGTAAAATGACAACCAAGTGAGAATGTACAGTACATTTTACAAATGAACATTACTTAAATATGGACTTTTAAGAAACATATGGTTTTAACAAATGCAGAGAAATGGACTGAAACCATTTTCTGTTAGAAAATTTATGGTCCATGGATGTAATCCCTGAAGTGTGGGGAATTCTGACATACAGTTCTTCAATGGTTTGGTCCCATATAGACAGGGGAACATCTGCAAGGCTCAAATAAAAGGGACCATAAAATGGTTCTCTGAAAGTTTTTAGTTTCCTTATTTCTAATGAATTTCCACTAAAAATACCACCAAAATTACTTACAGGTAATGTTCTTTACTACGTCATACAAATAAATGACCTCACACGGAAAATATAATGAGGAACAACAGACATAACAATCCACTACAGAGCATTCAAGGAGTGACATGTATCATGTAACACAGCTTGAAAGTTTCACACAACATCACCTGGCATTCAGAATATACTAATCGAGTTTCTCAGACATTCCTGCACAGGTACAGCTCATTCTGTTTCCTTAAATTACTTACTTTCCTTCATCAAAGATGGCCAAAATTATGATACCAACAACAGAAGCACACAAGTTGACAAACGTTTCTTGACTTCCATCTTTTGCTGAAACATCTGCCATATTGTTTCGAATTGCCTGAAAAGTTATTAGTCATTGTTATTAAAGCAACAGTCCCATACTTGCAGGCATGATAGGAAAGTCATGAGAGGTGATACAATGATTATACAAATGCGGTCCAATGGCCTGCCACATCCCTATTAACATCTTCTTTGGTTAAACTAATTGTATAGGTCTTCCAACTCAGTAATGACATGCCTAATAACAACTGGGGTCTCACATAGCACAACTCAAATGATTGATACTGCTTATACCAAGGCCTGCCATTAGGCACGGTGCTCTTCCCCATTGGAAAACTGATACAAAAGGCATGGTGTGCACCACAGAATTGCTATGCCCAAAGGAAGAGACAGTTTTGAAAAATGGGTAAACAATAAATGATTCCAAAACCTTCCACCAGTGCAAAGTATCAATGTATCCAGCCCAACAAACCACCAGTATCATGTCCTAAAATTGTAAATGACAGCGCTGTTACACAAGGAGCCTGACAGCTAGAATCCATATGTAAAATGATCTCTATCATTTTATTCTTCCACTGAAGCCAAAAGAGAAGAGTTAAAGGTATAAAATTCAAGTCTTCTGGAATAAGACACTGTAGTGATTGGTAAGTAGTTACTGATGCTTCAAAGGAGATTACTGCCTACATCTTCAAGGTCAATTTCTTGAATCTTGAAGGCAGAGGAAGCAAGCTGCTCTAAAACATCTGTAGCTACTTACTAACTAACACAGCATCATATCCCAGATGACTTAAATCTTCATCAAACCACTGTGAGAATCTCAAATCTTGCAGTTACAATAGTAACACAGTTTTGTCAAGTCACAGGCATACTGTTGCTTAGCTTTCTACCACGTGACCTAAATCCCCATTACTTCTCATGGGTCAAATAAAAAAAAAAGTCAGGGGAAAAAAGTCATAACAGTTGTATCACTGCAAAAATTACCTGAGATAAAACATGGCATAATACAGGAGATTTGGATGGTTTCATTAGACCCTTTTGAAACAGTACTGGGAAAATGCTGTTGATGTTCCAGGTATTACAGATGAAATAAATAGCCTCAATTCTGGCACTGAATGTGATGGTCAAAGTGATAGCAAGAGCAGCAGTCGTTCTAATCAAGAGCCTGACGAAGTAAAGAAGAACAAGGTAGAAAATATGTTTTTGCTGATGCCCTCCACCTGGCACCCAAGAAAAATTCACTAGGAGCCTTCATCATCTGTTCTGATACAAATCCAACTACAGTCACATGCCAGTAGTTTCAATTAACAGTATTTAAAATGTTTCTTTTTTACAATTAACACAAGAGGATGATAAACATAAAATATGAAGTGACTTAATACAGACCAGATGACAGTCAAGCCCGTACAGAAAGTGGGCATTATTCCAGTAAGTGGAAATTAATGTAAGGAGAGCAGTGACAATGTGCCAGCCCACAGATACTAAAATAATTTAAAACCATTTTTACATTTGAAAACACCTAAATATCAGCACTGTTATAACACACATCATGTTGCAATTATCATTATAAAGGTCACTCCTTCTTGAGAAGCTAACCAGTTCTCAGCTAGTCAAGAAATTCCCTGCATTTTATGGAACCTGAAGGTTCATTACCACATTTAAAAGTTCCCGCCACCTGTCCCTATCCTGAACCAGATCAATCCAGTCCATGCACCCCCATTCCACTCCCTGAAGATCCAGCTTAATATTATCATCCAATCTACACCTGGATTTTCCAAATGGCCTCTTTCCCTCAGGTTTCCCCACCAAAACCCTATATACACCACTCCTCTCCCCCATACATGCTACATGCCCTGCCCATCTCAGTCTTCTCGATTTGATCACCCAAATAATTTGGTCAGGAGAACAGATCATTAAGCTTCTCCACTCTCCTGGTACCTCATCCCTCTCAGTCCCAAATATAATTCTCAGCACCCTATTCACAGACACCTTCAGCTTATGTTTCACCCTCAATGTAAGCAACCAAGTTTCACACCCATACAAAACAACAGGCAAAATTATAGTTCTGTATAGCTTAATCTTTATATTTTTGGACAGCAAACTGGAAGACAAAAGATTCTGCACTGAATGATAGCAAGCATTCCCTGACTTCAATCTGCTCTTACTTTCTTCCTGAATACAATTTTGATTCATTAAGGTTGTTCCGAAATATCTAACTCTTCCACCCTTTCCAAGGAACTCCAGACTAGGAAATTTGGGGTGAAATTATAAGAATTCAGGCTGATCTCATGTGACCTGGATTTGATAGGTGATAAACGAGATGGTGGCTGCTACCAAGGTTTCAGCATAGAAAGCGGAGTGAGGTACATTAACTAGACTACCCCAGCTGTCCACTGCACCACATCAACTCTGAACTTCTGAACAACATTCCATAATTCCCTAAAGTAAAATTCAGTGGATTAGACAGCACATTTTCTTTTAAAGGGAAAACACTTTTTTAAAACAAACACATCAGTGTACTCCATTTTCCCCCCTCACCCCCATCCATGGCACAACAGCCCCTAGTGGGCCAATACCTCCTCATTATCGGGGCTTCACAATCACAGACACACCACTCTCGGTAGGACTCCTCTAGATGAATGATCAGCCTTACGCAGAAAACCTGACACTACCCAACACTCACAAGAGACAGACATCCACGCCCCTGGTGGGATTTGACCTGCAATCCCGGAAGCAAGCGGCCGCAGACCCACACATTAGACCCCATGGCCACTGGGATTAGCTCATTCTACTCCATACCTGATGAAAACCCAGACTACAACACACAGTACCCTTATACGAAACATCTCATGAGTTTGTATTAACCTTCACTTTATGTAAATGCATCTAAACAGGACAACATGGGATCACAAAAAATGTATTTGTATTTAGGTCAATAAAAATATAATTAAGGACTAAGAGACACCTGGCTAATTTAAGAAGTCTATATGTAAAGTAATCTTTTGGACACCTTGTAGTAATGCACTTTTTTTTTATTATTTTCTTTGTAACTATGCACAGTGAAGAAAATATACTGACAAACTATCAGCTTATTTCTGCCATTACATAATGCAGAGTCACTGTTTATGAGGAAACAGCATAACTTTTGAACTGGACTTGAGCAATGCCACATGGGACTTCTGAGACACTGTGTGCTAGCCTCATACCTGATGCTGGGTTATAGCTGCTCTGGTGGCCCCTCCAGCTACACCAACAATGGACTTCAATGCTGTTGCAATGCACAGAATATGTGTTGAATAAGTTATAAACATTGGTAGGAGAAGTTCCAATGCCATTGCCATATCATTTAAAATATCGGCAAAGAGGCGCCATTTCTTGCAATCTCCATCCAAACGAGTACTAAAACAGTGAACCACAATACAGTATACAAATAAGCTGGGACTATTTTCTGGAATGTCACAACAAAATGATTAAAAAAAAAAAAGGTGGAAGCTCTTCCCATATAAACTCAAAAACCTAAATATTACAACACACAAACAATAACAGCATTTCAACTTGAAGCAGACAAACAGATAAAAAAAATCTCATAATGAGTTGCTTCATAATTTGTACTCATCACCCAATATTATTAGACTGATCAGACAGAAAAGAATAAAAGGTGAAGGTCATGTCAGTTGCCCAGAATCAATGACACACCACAAGGACTAATGAGTTGCTGTTTAAATATCCCTTGCATATAAGACCAGAAACAGACACAGATAGTGCACACCCAGGTTCATTAATTACAACACAGCCTTAAGCAACTTGCTCTAAACAAGCTAAGAAACACAACCATGCAGTTGTCTTCTACACACTACTTTTCTACTTTTTACTTTTATGGGATACGCAAAGTAGGGCCATATTATTCAAAGCCAACTTCTAGTAACAGTGCAAGCAAATTGCTTCTTTACCCTGCAAACCAAGCAAACGTTATTCTTCCAACCATTCCCATCCCATCCTTCAGAATCCATGTAAATGCTGCAGCAAAGGGTGTGGCAGCAGTGTCCCCAACACCAACACCCCTCATGATAGCCTGTGTAGTAAGGGTGCCAGTAATGGTACTACAGAATGCCTGTAAAAATAAAGAGTTCTGTAGTGGCAGTAGCACGAACAACAATAGTTTTATACACACATCACCTACTGAGGCTATTCATGAAAATATAACACACAGACGAGCCATTCAGGCTGCTTGCAAGTGTATGGTAGTAGAGCCCACTTAACAGAAAAGTAAAGGACACTGAACTTGGATAACAGTTACTGGCTCATTAAAAGAATAAAACCTGGCACAAAACATCAGGGTTATTGCAAAATATTTCACTGATAAATACCAGGTGAAACAATCATAATTTCTTACCATACCCTCAACATACCACTAACATGTGTGGAACAAAGAAGAAGCATTACAGGGAGTACACACAGTAAGTGGTTACTCAAAAAGACTGTGGCCGACTATTGGGCAGGTACGGGTGACTGCAAATGATTTACCACAACCCCATAGAGACTGGTATGGTGACAAGAAGACCTCAATGAGCACACGACTGGTTTCAACACCTGTAGCCCATCCCCCCCCAAGTGTGATCTCAGGACTTTTGCCACTTGGCCAAATTACACTGAAAGAGGGCAGTTCTAAAATTCAAATTTAAAATGAAAAGCAAAATGATGACTTGGAGATTGGCCACCCTGGTAATAGCACCAGTTGCCTCATTGTCACAGTTATACGACCTGGTACCCAAGACGTTACATTAAAATCCCATTTAAAGAGTGGCTGATCATGCGCAGTTACAGAACAATTTGATGAGCTATGAGAACTGTAAGCCTTTGATTACACACTGACCATCTCTTCACAGCAGAAACTGTCCATACAGAAGGCAAGCTGATTTGCAGTGGAAGTCATCCCTCTCCCCACCATTAAGGCATACGATGGGAGGAAAGGTATAGCCCCACTCATTCTTAACTTGGCACCTGATGGAGATGAGTGGTCAACATCATGTCCCTGTCACTTTATCCCTGAGAAAGAACCCAGGTACCCAAGGAGCACAAAAATGGGTGGACCCCAGAGCCAGTCTGGATGTTTTAAGAAAAGAGAATAATGTCTTGTCCCCTCCAGGATTTGAAACTCCAACTGTCCAGTCTGTACCCTAATCCCTATACTGACTGATATGCAGTAAAAAGTTTGTCGGAATTCAAAGGTCTGCTCATCTCTTATGGTTGGAAGTGTTTATATTTTACTTCTCTATAATTTTGGAAAGTCACCTGTTATTATTACACAATCCCATACAAAATGTCAAATATTCATGAATGGAATTTCAACATACTACAAAAAATGAACAAAATATCTCAATCAGTTGATCAGGCACATTTAATAATTTCATAAGATATGTATTACCAGAACATGTTCCTTCTCACACTTTTTTCTTATGAGAAAGACAAAATATAAGGCTTTCATTATTTATACCCTAGAACTGTATTCCAAAATGTCAACACACTCCATGCCACATCCTACAACATAAATGGATTTCAGTCAGATGTGAACACTGGATATCAGGGAGGAATGGTGATTATGATTATGAAGGTTCTGGTAATTACAAGTATATCTCAGTACATAAGGCATACAGAAATGGGCTGGATGGCTGGGGTTCAGTACAGCCCCTGAGAATTTACTTCATGACCATATGCAAAACATCTTCAGTGTCACCCACCCTTGTACATGTGGAAGAACCACAAATGGTGCAGTGGGTGCAGTATGAAACAATTTATCTCTACAGAATACTGAGATCAAATATGTACCTTTATGACATCCATTCATGTTCACAGCATGGTGTTCACACAGGGTCCATATAAATCAGAAGCTGACACAGCCACATCTCAGCAATTATGAGCAACTCCATGCAATTTGGATCAACTAAATCCGTTAAGGCACCACATCAATATAGAACTAACCTGCAATGTATCCCACAGTTGGTACCTGTAATAATCATCACTAACACTCTCTGGGTATCCCTGCGGCAAAAACACTTCATGAAAGAAATGTACAAATCTCTCATAGAAAGTTGTAGATAGCGTCAATGAAGAATTCAGCAGTACAACTGAATTTTGGTCTGGAAAGGAAAAAAGCACACAATATTTATGGTATTCAAACAATAAGGTAACAATCACCAAAATCTCATAAAGCAGGCACTCCATAAATGTATGTTTAAGCATTCATATTAAAACAGTGTAACACATCAAAACATTCTTACACAAGGGCATATACTTTTGGTCACTGGCAATTGAATAAACAGAACAACATATGATGTGCATATTAAAAAGAACAGCTGTGGATTACGTATAGTTCTGAAGGTTTGTGTCTTCTGGGACACAACATTATACATACATACAGGAAGTAGTACGCAGGAAAAGAATGTCTTAGTGCCCCCTTTGCATCACCCTCTCAAAATGAAGACCAGCATACCTTAAACAGACACAACCATAACAACAGAGACAAAGTTTCACACCCATACAAAAAAGCAGGAAAAATTATGGTTCTGCACATTTTAATCCTTATGTCTTTATACAGCTGATGAGAGGATAAAATGATTCTGAAGAGAGAAGTAACGGCATTTCTTGACTTCAGTCTTTTTTAATGTAATTTTCATTTATTACTGTCATTCACAAATACCTGAATTTTGTTAGCTCTTTTTTGCTACAAGTGTATCCTGTATTTTGGCAACAACATATGAAAATAAAGCGTCACTACTTTTCTCTGGCTTACCTCTAGAACAAACTCCCTGCTAGCATCTAATACCCATCCTGTGTTCTTCTTCATGATCTTTATGTTTAATCCAAAAGAGTAACAACATCAGCAATGGCCACAAGCTAATGTGTTTTATTCCATACCAATCCATCCTGATTTTCTTGACTCTTCCTAATGACATACCATAGACCAAAGTTGGGAAGCAGTGGCAATAAGGTAACTCCATGTTGCAAATAACAACAAAATAAACAGGTACAGTATGACAAATTAATCACAGTTACCATATATGTTGGATAAAAAATTACACTTTGCAATAACTGTCTATTTTCTTTTAATGTACAAACTCTTCACATGGCATATCATTAAACATAACTGATGCCCAACCATATTTTACAGCTGAACCAATTTCCTTCAAAAGTTGAATGTCTCCAGATGAAGCAACAATTGAGCCTGATAATACTACTTTTCATACTAAAGGCAGAGACAGCAATAGCAGACAGATGGATAGGGGCCAAAAAGAATACAATATAATATCCTGCTGACTTGGACAACAAAGAACTTGTAGGTCAGTAATAATGATTACTTGAGAATAACTTCTGTCACCTTCTGCCAAGTTTTACTGTTAAGTTTCTTTATTGGGAACCTGATATGTGACAAAAATGGATCAGCATGATAACTACTAAGATCCAACTACCATGACCATAAATTCCTTGTTATGACTGACAATGCAGAGCAACATTTCTAATATTTTCACACTGAACTCAAAATCCTGCTTCTTGATATCATGCTGTAAAAATGTGAATGTGTTCTTTTAGACCTTACAATAATATTTTGCTAAAAGGTGCAATAAAATAACCTTCACATTACTGTCACTAGTATTTGAGAATTTCTTCCTCCCACCTCTTTGTATTCAACTGCCTTTCAACAATACGAACTGCTCATTGTTTACTGTTCTTACAGCAACAACAATTCTGAAATTGCTGGAGGGAATTCGAGAATAATGAATCACTGTAATACAACACCCACTATTAGATGGTAATTTTGACATTACTTCACAAAACCGCCCAATCGCTTTGACCGCCACTCCTGTGGCTTGCCGTGTTTCAATGCACCCAGTCCTTCGCAAGAGCTACTACGATCCTTGGATATTATGCTGTGAGTTTTTGAAGAGCTTCCTGCCTCTTCAAACAGACTGTATGAAAACGAAAGAGCCATTGACAATACGCAAATAAGACAAGCTCCTATACAGATGAATGCTCACATTGCTGACGACGCAAACGTACCCGTGACGAAGTAGGTAAAGCATCTCGACAGCTGCCAATTTCGTACGTCAGATGACAACAGGCACACTAATGGGCAAAGGCATAAATAAAGCACACATACACACACATATAAAACCAAACAAACCCAACTCCACATTATGACATATTCATCCCACTCTACAGTTCCGTAAGTCATTAGCCTCTGAGAGCAATACTGAAAGATAATGAATCGTTAAAGAAACCGATCATGTGATATTGTGAGGTTTATTTAATTGAATTCATAGTCTATACTAAACATTAGGCATGTACCAGGTGGTTTTACATAAATTCTTCTTCTACCAAGTGCTCCGCACTGCTCACGAAATACAATTTCTTGTGACATTTCGGGTGACGGTCCGCAACAGTCTCAGTTTTCCATACAATTTCAATGTTTACAGTCGACAAGAATAATCTGCATCCCAGCTAATCCACATAAAACATTTAGGAATCACAATTTTTGGTGACAGGTTGTCCGTTTGCAGTCGTCGACACAGACTATCGATTACACAGACGATCGAGGAACTTCTTACCCTTCCACGGATGTATCTGTTGTTGCGTGTGTGTGCGCTATTCCCTGTGACTACGGAAAAGTATCCCCAAAGTGCAGTACCTGCTGTAAAAATTTGGAATGTGTTCATGTCTCCTCAACAAAACGCAAAACAAAATCAAATCACAAAGGACGACTAATAAATACTTTAAAAACGTGACAAAACGCATATATTAGTGAATGGCACACAAAAATCGAAATTCCATACAACGAAGAAATTAGGTACCACATTACATCCGGTGAATACTTGCTACCTTAGGGTCGCAATTTGTTATCTTACTGTCTGCAGTCTGAAAACGCACATTAATAGGCACAAGTGTGTCATTTTTGCTGTCTTGCATGTGTCTGAAAGTTGGTCTCTTTCAGTAAGGGAGAATGTACGAAAGGTGTATTTGAGAATGGGGTGTTAAGGATGATATTTGATTCCAAGACAGAAGAAGTAGCAGAAGCTTGGGAAAAATTATATAATGAACATCATAATTTGTACTCCTCGCCAATTAATTATATGGTATTAAATCAAGAAGGATTAAATGCACGTTGTCTCTCGAACGCATGGGAAAGGAAATGTATACCAACAGGATTTTGGCTGGGAAGCCTGAAAGGAGAAGGAAATTTGGAAGATCTGGACGTAAACGTGTGCTCGGTTCATGTGATTCAGAATAAGGAAAAGCGGCTGATTCTCATGAAAAAAAGCAATGTAACTTCGAGATTAATAAAATGGGTGTATTTCCTGAATAAATAAAGATTTAAGCTTCCGAAGAATGACTCTATTCCATGGATTTAGTTAGTTAATCGGTTAGTTAGGTAGGTAGTTAGTTGTCATTAGTGACATCTGTAATGAAAATAGTTTAGGAGCAATAATAAAACATTTTAGCAATAAGAACCAATCAATAGCAATGCTGTTTGGTAGGCTTAATGGAACATAAAACCCGTATCTGGAAATTGCAATTACCGTGCAAGAATCATTAAGCCCAGAAGCATTCTCGAGAGTAACATCATAGCCATCAGCTTCAAGAATTAGGCTCTCTGGCATGTTCCGCCTTGAAGGTAAAGTATCCTACATTATGAGTTTAGTTCGGTCTACATTTTGCTGGCGTGTATGTTTATATGGCAGCAGTATATATGACAGTCGACTTTCTTTCATCCTTAACACATGTATATACCACTGGCATTTTCAGTATTCTGTTTTATTACCAAGGTGATATTGGTATTATATTTATGATTGACAAATTTGTAGCCAGAGAAGCCTCTCAGGATTTCCATGTCTGCCGGTTCTACTTCCAGTGTATGGAGCGTATTTCTAGTCCGATTATGACAAATATTTACTAAAGTTGGAGCATTATTATTTTATAGAATTTCAATTGTGTTGTTCTTAATTGTTCTGACTTAAGTGTTCTTCGGATGGTTCTGCACATTCTTCGAAATCTACTGAGCTTAAATCTCGACAAAAACTCGGTATACGTTTGTCGCAGCGACAGCACCTATCGAAAAGTAACTGTATAGAAAAACGAAGCATTTTGTGTCCAGCACACATTTCCCATAGGTTTAAAGCGTTGACATAACTGAATGAAATGTGTTTTTGTGTTATTTAGGAGCAAAACAGAGCGAAATGATCAGAGGTGTTATACCAGTAAGTCTGCTCTTCCTGACCAGTAATTTTTCTATTATAGCCAAATCACCAAAGAGGGTTTACTATGGTAATATTCTTGTATTTTAGTTCCTTGATTCTTTATGGAAATAAATTTTTGCCAGATTGCAGATAACTCAACCAACCTCATTTTTGTCGACATAAAGAAGCCAGATTCTAGAATTAAAACACTCACAGTCGGAGAGAAGCTTTTGGTATTCATATTTTCGAAACTACCAGTTTATGAAATTAATCGAACTTCAAATGCCATTTCCGCTATTCGGGTGGTCATGTTTGCCTGCGTAGGAACTACAAAAGAAATCGGTATGCCACTGTACAACGCTGGTCCGCACATTGTCCAGTGGCTGCTGTGGCAGTAAGCATGGTAGTGTAGCCTGCGGTTTCGCGCAGAATCCAGATCTAAGAAAGACGTTTACTGGCTAATGCTTTTTGACTCCACGTTTCCTTTCGTACAGCCAGCAACTGGATTTCGAATGGGGAGGGCAACTTGACGTCATCGATTCAGCTAGAACCTGCCAAAAAAATCCTTTATATTTAAAATTATCCATGATCTGCGCAGTAACGCGAGTATCCATATATATATATATATATATATATATATACACTAAAATACACACACACACACACACACACCAAAAACTGCACTATAATTAGATACAATAATATAGAAACGTGTGGTAATTTTCGGCCTTTTTTTCAGCCATCTTGAGGGAGATACTCAACTAAGAAAAATACAATATGGCTAGTTATGTATTTGACCTCTATTACTGCACATCTATGACATAGTCACAGTGCCGTTATGGAATATATATGATGAAATTTATTTTATGTTGCACTTTTTCTCCTACCCCCACCTAACATCCCTAAGAGGGAATGTGTCAATCTTGTTCGATAATAAGTGAACAGTTCCATTAGAATCCGGAAGTGACGTGGTTTTCCAAAGATTACGTTGAAATGCCAGGACACACTCCAGTGCTTGGTAAGGATTAATCCAAAGAAGTTTTCGAGGTTACCTACATTTTCGCAGTTATTAAAATCACTTCTGGCGAAGATTGTTGGGAGGTACCATATCAGAACCAATCCAGAGACTAAGCTAAATTATATGCCTACTAATGGACACATTGCTTGTTGACAAGCAAGCAAATTTGCCCAATAATACATGTCGTACTTTGCTCAGTTCTATAAGAACTTGAGAAGCCCAGGTTCAAGTGTCGAGAAAACATGGAACACAAGTCCAGGAAGAAGATAAATTTTGGAAGACCACTGATGAGATGGCTAGAAATTGCAACAGGCAACGTGACGTAATATATTACAGATTTATGCTGAAAGTGGCTTTTGGTTTACTGAGTATAATGACTTCTACATCGGCATTATCTGAGGGTTCTGCACTCCTGTCTGGGAACAAAAATTCAAAATCAAATTTCCGGACATTTATTAAAATTAATGATTAACTCTGTGTCACTTTCAAGGAGAAAAACGCTGATTTTAAGATGTATTCAGAAATAAAATTCTTAAACACGAAGAATCAAAATTTTCTTTCCCTTGTTTGAGGTATAAAAAGTAATTCCTTCTAACACAAATCCGAGATAATATTGAAATGCGCAAGAAAGCAACTAATGACAAATTTTATTCCAAAACACAAAGGAACATCGGGTGAGAATAGAATTCTCTCCAGAAGCAATTATTCTGTGTAGGAGGCTAAAAAACAATTCCTTTGAACTCCAACAACGTGTATCAAATATGAAGGATGTTTGTTAATTCACACAGCAACCCAAGCCGTAAAGAAAGCAGTGGTCTCATCTACTTGTTTGAAGAATATAATTGCTGCTCGCCATGTAAAAGGAGCGTGGGTTGGTAATTATCTTTCTCCAGAGGTAAGGCGGCTGGGGCGCGAAATTGATCACTCACTGCCATGTAGTGCAAAGATTAAGATTTTTTTTTTTTTGGAAGCAGCCAAAGAAGCATATTTAGTCCCCCACTGTATCGTACAGATGTATTCAATAAAGTCTAGCTTTTTCGTTTTAGTTTCGACAGACAGCTGAAAAAGCTTGCACCATTTTGTGGGCACCGAAATGCCTCACGCAAAACTGACGTTGACGTAAATTTCTTTGCCTAACCCTGAAGTTGATCCCCCCCCCCCCTGTTTCCGAGCCTAAGTTGTGATCCACGGGTTACAATTTGGGACTATTCTTATTTTTCTCTACGTTTTGCGGACTACGGCTAGTTTTTTCATCATTCCGAATGGCCGTTCCAAATGTCACGACTCCATCCATTTTCTATAATTTACAATATCGATTTCTATACAGGTAAAGTTGTCCCTAAACGCCACATTAAGACATATGGGGGGAGTCGCGGTATAGATCCATTCATTCTTAACCTCGGTATTACATACAGGTGAATGAGTGGTCAGCTTCACGCCCCGACCGTTTTACCCTCGGAGAAAGCTAATTATTGGTTTTAGTTTAGACCAGCGGTTCTCAGCTTGTGTGTGTGTGACCCTAAAGCAGCAAACTGTATAAGCTCGCGACCCTACCATGGAAACGGCAGTAGACAGTGATATTTACTGTGAAACGAATTTACACTAATGCCTTTTCTGGAACACTACGGAACACTACCACTTATGCAAAAAGTATTATATTTGTAACATTACTTGCCATGGCTTGAAATACAACTACGCTGTACCGTACATTAATCAAGTGTGCTCATTAGTTATTTAAAATTTAATTGCTCCAATGTTTACAATTAATAATTCAACAATTGCATTTTCTCGATTATTCTGTTTGAATTTAGATAATAAAATTTTATTTTTTCCATAATTGTCGGTTTCTCTGTAAAACGCTCTAGCGACTCTACATCAGACACCCCGCGACCCTGATTTGGGTCGCTACCTGAGGTTGGGAACCACTGGTTTAGACCTATCAAATGTGTATTACTGATACTTTTTTCAAACGTTCTGTAAATATTCTTGTTTATATTTTGTGGGCAGGAAGACAAATGGAAATTTTAGATGCTCAGAATAGATGTTCGAAACCGAGAAGTTTAAGAGCCACTGCGGTAACCGTTGTACCAAGCCATCAGTTAAGAAACACTGAGCTGGAAGACACTCTTTCATTCACTCATCAAGTACACGAAAGAGGGAGCGTGCCGGCTGCGATGAGGGACAGGTGGACGGAAGGTGAGGTTATCTACGGTAACAGCAGATGTAGGAAACTCGATGTTACAGTCTTGGTTTCCATGAGACGCAACAATACACGCAACACCTGGCTTTGAGGAATGCACACTGCAGCTGGCTAGGGGTTGACCTACGCTTACACGCGTTCTCAATTTTCCTAAATATATCTTGTAGCAAAACTTTCTTTCAGTAGCCTACTAGAACTATAGTTAGTGAAGTGAACAAAATGTGTTATTTTAATACACTGATACACAAACAATATGTGCTATTCGTACAGAAGAGAAAGAGTGTATCTGAGGGAATAAATATATATTCCACATGCTTACTTTGCTATTTTGCACACTGCACAGGCAGAGACGTTCATTTTTGCAGACACAAATCTCCTGTTACAAAGCTAGACGCGTGACAGACATCAAAGTGCAAAGTCAGAAAATATTTTTCCTCGTGTTTCGTTAAATATTCACCTTTGGAGAAACGGAAATACTAGACGTCAAAGACATGATGTCCGCACTGTATGTGTTTCACCAGCCACCTTTCCTATGAGCAGTTCTTCGGTAAAACCGATACGTCCGATTTCAGTTGCGTGTAAATTTGAGAAAATTGCATTCTTCTAACAACTTTCAGTCTAGTACTCAGATGCCAAATTTCTTCCAAATCAGTAGTTTTGGGCGGACAGACAGAAAGAGAAAAAAAGGTTTATTTTATGCAATTCATGAGAGGCACTCCATAGAGCATATTTATTCTTTATCAGGCAATCATCATTTTCATAACAAATTTTGTCATAAAAACACAACTGTTAGGAATTTAAGGTATTTTACGCGGAAGGATGGAATTTTAAATGGGTACCTTGCTCTTAAACAGGTTCTGTTTCCTACCCTACATAAATAATATTGCAATCTACAGAAATATACTTCATCCATTTCTATTACGCTTAACCAACAAATGCACAAAGTATTTAATAATTACTTATTTCTTATTACTCCAAAATGTTTCGATACCCAAGTGCCATCATCAGGGAGCTGTTCATATGTTAAGGTTACAAGCCAGTTTAATGTAATCGATTAAAACCTATGCGTTCTACAGGCCCGTCCACATTATTCCTTGATTTTATTCCTTTAACCCTTCAAAACCTAGATGTTAGTATTATTAAGACAGCTTTTAAAAATAGGAAATCTGCGTACGGTATTTGTGTGTTCAACATCAATTTTACATTACAAAGGGTTCATTTCCCTACCCAGTATACACCGAATGGTATTTTAATGGTAGCAGACTGTGTTCTTTGTGCGTTCCGAGCTCTATCTTTATATATAATGTAGATTCATTTCTATTAATACTCCACATACAGCCATCTTCATGGTGATCTTCAAAGACAAGCGGGTGAAGCCTGGAGCCTTCAAAGGAAGCAATGTTCATCAGGAAATTGGGAGCATTAGAAATAAAATTATTTCCTTATTTTTTTGTTCTTCAAAGGGCAAATAACATATGGTGAAGAGCGTCTGTGATGAAAGACTTCATTACACAACTTTAATACATCTCCGGTTACTTGATTACTGATACAGATTTAATTGGTACAGTAGAGGAGCCAGTGGCAGGACTTCATGAATCTTGTGATTCAATGAAAATGAAATTTATCGACGACGTGAGAAGCTATCAGCTAGTAAATAAAAATAATATATCGTTTGTAGTCATTGAAGATAGACTGAGGAGTAGTTAAAATGGTAGGGAGAAGGCTTCTCTGTACGGAAATGGGAAAATACTGACATATATATATATATATATATATATATACGTACATACACACATACATACATTCTACGTTATGACATTCAGCATACAAATCCACTGTACACCAGCTCTCACACATATCCTGCTCAGAGAAGGCAGATATTCGCCATTAAGCCTACTTAGCTATAAAAGTTTATTTTATTCCAAGCTTACAGAATACTCTTTTCGTGCATGTCATTTCACTGCTGGGGAAGGGCGGGGCGCTTTTTGGCAGCGCATTAAAATCGACGTTACTTTGTATTCCTTGCAAAAGAAGTAATATAGAATAAGAAAAAAAATAAACACATGATGGTGAATCTATGTCTGTCCGTCTGTACGCTTCACCTCCGAAAAACATTGCGCCTCTCGTCCTCAAGACTGATTACTCTGAGGTCTCCTTCAGTCGTTCTAGAAAAATCTGGGATTAATGTCTTGAAATAAGTCCCATCAATTCCCTGCCTCGTTCTCTGTTGTTAATCATCTTTCATCATCATCATAATCATGCTTAACGTTTCACAATCCACGACGAATAAACAGCAAAAACAAGAAATCGCCCATTTGTTTTCGATGCATTTTCTTACGGGAAATATGAGTAAGGGTAGGTGTCATTTGAATTTAATTTTGAAATTATGGATAAAAAACATAGCCCGTACCTAACCAGAGGGGCACAGAAATGAACCACGGATAGTTTATTACTTTAGGACATAATCAGAAAAAATTTGCAACTAAAATTGCATACTCTATTTTGACCTCGTTGATATTCTTTAATGATATCACTTTCACAAGTTATTTTCAAATTGACGAAAGAATCTAGAAGTGCGACTCCGATTACTTTTGTGCCAGATGGTTGTTTTTAAAATTTTACACTTTATCTTTTCCCGTAAATTTGATGCAGGTTTTTAAAATATAAACCCTCCTTTCCATGCCCTCTAATCAGATCTGAAGCTCGAAAGATGATTTCAGAACAGAACCAGCTTTTGGATTTACAACTCTAATTCTTTCCAGGTCGAGTCCTCTTACGATAACCGATAAATTCTTCCTCTGTTTTACATCTTTATGACAGCTCACTGTCTCTGTTGCCGGTATCTAAAATTGCAAAGATTTCGTCTCAATACTGGCAGTAGAAAGGTCGTTACCTAGCAGTCAGTCGCTAAGCTAGTAAATAATATCCCGTGTTATATGAAATCCGAAGTTTCATTAACGTTTTCACAACCCACGCCATTTTTTTTGGCTTTATGGCAATTCACTGGCACTGCTAAATAAAAACACGTGTCTAGTGAAGTTGAAGACAGTCGTGTCGAATACAGGCAGATATCTCTTGCTCATCACTTGAAGCTTTGGAATAAGTTGGCCTGCCAACGTTTAAAATTGTCCCTTAATCACGGATTCCACAGAGTATTATTTGGCAATAATTACACTCTGTTAATAAGGAAGGGTGGTCTCTGATTAAGCTCCCACCAAGTTTCATGTAAATCCATATATTTATTTGATAGTTACCAGAAACACACGGATGACTTGTTTTCTGTGACTAAAATCAATCTGAAATAAAGGTTTCTGCTAAACACAGATCTCCCTATATAGACAGACAACTGTGCGAACACAGGCCTATTGTAAAGAATATCCGAAATGTTGTGTTTCTTCGTAGTAACAGAGCGGATACTATTTGAATTTCGAGTTTCTAACAACAACCTGTTTCACGCAGTGCTGTTAATATGACCGGAGATAGGCCTTTTTTAATGGCTACTTGTTTTTAAAGGAACAATGAATTTTAAGTGGCGGTTTGGACTTAACCCAACGGTCAGCTCATACCAGTACAGACGGCGCAGTAGCTTATTTAGCACAACGGCTGCACTGTGCAGATAAATAGCTACGAAATAGGCTACATTATCAGAAATAAATTTCGCATGAGAAGATTTTTTAAGTCTTTATAAACTTGATGCGTAAATTATAGTTACTATTTGCTTATTAGGTAATTTGACGAAGCTGTTTCAACAGCACAGTGAGTACGTGAGTAAGTAAAGTGAATGACCACAGACTGGAGGAACAGGACTCGATTCTGAGCAGGGATAAATACTACTCTCTTTATCTCCACTTCCAGATCAGTTCCGAAGCACAGCTAGCTTCTTAAGCAATGGGTGCCAATGGTTCTTTCCACACGTATGTAGCGTACGCACTAGGAAACTGACCACTGACCTCCACCAAGTGCAGAACTTCGCCTGTGTTTCCTCTACATGCCTTTACGGTATGGGACTTCATATTTAGCATTTCCATAAACAAGAGCGCATTGCTACGCTGCCCAGCTTTACGGAACGACACCGCTATGAAACAAAAAAAAAGTCTTATCAAACGAACTATTCGTCATGACATTAGGGCAAGACACTGTGAAGTGAATTACACTTCCGGTGCTCGGAGTGTGAAGACCCACACAATGGATGTGACAGCATTCCAAGAATTCCTTCCCACAGCACGGCTGAGTTTGCTCAATTATACTGAAGAAGAAAACTAATAGTCTTCTGCTCTAAAAATGTCGTGTCTCACCCGTATAATTTGCATCCTTTATGCCTCCCATAGGTACGCTAAGTAAATTGTGTTCCTTTGTTGGCAGTTGCGACTACTGTGTTCGAAAACGAGCAACGGAAATTACAGAGCAAATGTATACCTTCAGAACTAATTTCATTTAAATGGGTTTAAATTGTCGGTTGCTGCAACTCTCATTCCAAAATTTCCAATTAACCGCGGTTTGCTTTCACGTTTGACCAAGGATTTTTATGTACTCTTTTCTAAAAGTGCATGAACTTACGGCAAAATGTGAAAATCGCGCCTCTCGTCTCTCATATTACATATGCAAGAATACTGTATATATTTCGATAATGTTTGATATTGTAATCAACATTAAACTTGTCAAACAAATTATGTAGGTAAATATTATCTATTAATTAACACAAACTGCAAATAACTTGTACCGATTTCCTCAAAAGAAGTTCAACGTGCGAACACTGCTACACAACACACAATGGTGTACTTTTGTGATATAACGTTATTTGTTATCCGGAGACGCCGGCGAGGCTTCCCAGCACCACTGCGCAATCAAATGCTTTTCATGAATGCCAACTGCTCCGGCGCTTCGCCGGTTTTCAGGCCATGGCTTCCTCATTGCAGGGGTTTCGAGACAATTGAATTCTCACGAGGTGAGGATGTTGCTCAGAACCTGTCCGGCATGGGTGAGCCCACCAGCAGCTAGGTTGTCGCCAGCATAGCTTTCGAGTACATTAGCAGCGTACGCATTTTATTTATCTGGAACTCATACAGAGATTTTCATTTTTGCGTATCACGGCACGCGGGTATCATACCATGCGTTTCTTTGATCTGCTGTCGCTCCAGATTCCACCGTGCCTTAATGAACAAACAGCATACATGGAACATAAATCTGTACTTTTGGAGTAAATGACTCACCAATCAGGAAAGCATCGGAAACTATCGGAGCCTGCGAGATCGTCACCCATCAGGCTGACGCGTCATGTTTCTGGTTTAATCCGTCCACTGGAGATGACCTGGAAACGCGATTATCAAGCTCGAAGAAGCAAACAAGCATAACTCATTGTTAAAACTAAAAAAAGTTGAGCTACAATGGATGTGTATTATGTGCTTCTGAATGTGCAAAACTTTTCTATTTATATTCATATGTAGTAACATTTAAAACAAACGAAAATGAAGCAGTATTATTATTATTATTATTATTATTATCAGTGATATTTTAAAAAGTAATATAACTCGACCTCAGATATAACGAATTTCGGTTATGATTGATTTTTCAGGACACCCCTAAAGATCCTTTATAACTGAGGGTTGTTTCTTTATGTATGTATGCATGCATGTATGTATGTATGTATGTATGCATGTATGTATGTATGTATGTATGTATGTATGCATGTATGTATGCACGTACGTACGTATGTACGTATGCAGGCCTGTTCAGTAGGTGCCTGCGTCGAGTCTCAGCCGGGACACCGGATATCACGAGGTTTTCCGTGGTTTTATTCAATAATTCCGAGCAAATGCCAGGATAGTATATCATTTAGGCCACGACAGTTTACTTCCAAAGTTTTCCATATTATTTTCGCCCTTCTTCATAACATTCGATTCCGTACAGTCTGAAATACTGAGGACGTCCTGGATTAGCATTTTGACCATTTCTTATTCAGAATTATTTTGAAAAAATAACCCTTCTTGATAATGAGTAGGAGTCCTTAGACCAGGTATGTAATAAGTAAAATCTGGAAAAGCAAAAAGTGACTTTCACGAATTTAGAACTTAAAGCCGTTACAAATATTTATATGACCAAATTTGACAAAAAAAATTCACTTTACACGCGGTTCTGCATGAGTGATAAGCCTAGTACACAGTTCTTAAACATTCTATTCCTTGTCCTTTCCTCATACTCTATTTCTTTCTTGATTTATAAAGCACCTCTGTGTCATTTACTTTTAATCTTATTACGTGAAGTCAAATGGGATAATGTTTGCGAAGGGTGACATTTGGTGTTGAAGAAAACAGTCGTGGCATAATTATGGAACGATCACAATATTTGCCTGGACTTAGCAAGTCGCAGAGGCCTTCAGCGTAAGGGACCGAGCCATTCTGGCTTCAAACCCCTCGAAGCCATCTAACCAAAGTTATCCCCCACCAACCCTCTCCCCCCAAAAACATGTTACTCGTAGTAAACGTTCTTACTACAACCACGTCACGACCGCCGGAAAAGATGGGAAATTCGTTAGCGGAAGCATAGCCCCTGTTACTGTTGTGAAGAAGCCATACTGTAGCCCGCCGATGCGTTTCGTACGCAGGAATGAATAAACGGATCAGGTGAGGAGTTTCTTGGGCAGATTTATTAAAGTCAGAACATAACTCAGAGATGATATTCGGCCTCCGGTGGCGGTGCGGGGGTTGATAATCAAAACCTCTGGGCTACGAAGCAGACGTATTACCTTGTCGACAGCGAAGATCCCCCCTTCCGAGAAATCAGGTTTTACCACCGTAACCTCTGGGCCTAAAAAAGCAAAGACATGATTTCATATACGCACAATCATGATCTGCACGTTTATGGGAACAGTAGGGTAGGAGACCCCGAAGATAATGATTACCTCTTAAATTTTAAAGCCTAAGACTCACTCTACGTACCACCAACTTTAACATTCAGAAATTCTCTGTTCTGCCCATAATGTATTTACGTGTTTTACGTGGATCTCAGAACAAACAGCCATTATTTACGTGTTTTACGTGGATCTCAGAACAAACAGCCATTATTTACGTGTTTTACGTGGATCTCAGAACAAACAGCCATTAT
>Ga0131853_10004045_pt1 | contig 26324 bp, 22 predicted proteins | sample TergutLab28metaG_FD_92764 | JGI IMG/M metagenome (GOLD analysis project Ga0131853, IMG submission 92764) | Labiotermes labralis P1 segment gut microbial communities from Petit-Saut dam, French Guiana - Lab288 P1 (version 2) (version 2) | ecosystem: Host-associated > Arthropoda: Insects >... | reverse complement strand
ATTAAATAACATATCAAATATGAAAAGTTTAAAAAAAAAAAAAAAAACAATTATTAAAAAAGTGTAAATTTATATGAAAAAAAAAAAGGGGGTTAAAAAAATCTAAAAAAAAAAAAAAAAAGGGGGGGGGGAATGGACCAGATGTGATTCACGAACAGATGCTGACTATGCATGATGACAACACAACTTCCAAGTACCAAGTGAGAATTGGTTTAAGTAATTTAAGTAGAACAGACAGTTTACAAAGATAACACCCACCCTCAAAGACCAGCAACAGCAACTACTCTGGAAATGGGCCACAAAACTGCAGACCTGGCCATGCACAACAAGTACTGGAGTATGCTTGCAAATGCAATGTTTCTGTACCGCCTGTTTATGCCATCCTCCATAATCACATTGTTGGGTTCAGATCCTGATTTTACATCAGAAGCTGGGAAGGAGCCAACTGTCTGAGAACTTTGGACTAATGGGATGTGATATTAAACTTGGACTCTCTCATATTAAGGAAGAACATAGGCTTAGGGTGTCGGAGAACAGGGTGCTAGGGAACATATTTGAACCTGGAAAGAAAAAGTAACAGCAGGCAGGAGAAAATTACACATAATTCATGACTTCATAATTTGTATTCCGCACCAAATATTATTAGGATGATCAAGTCAAAGATGATTAGATAAACAGGATAGATCTGAAGATCCTGACATAGGTGAGAGATATTAAAGTGAAACTTAAAAAATAAGATGTCGTGGTGTGGATTGGGTTTATCTGGCTCTCAGGACTGGAGCCAATGGTGGGATTTTGTGAACATGGTAATGAACCCTCAGGTTCCATACAATGTGGGGAATTTATGGGCTAGCTAAGCACCTATTACCTTCTCAAGACAGTTTCTGCTGCATGTAGTTAGATGCCTGGTAATAAAGTGGATAAAAATGTACTTTTAGATGATGAAATATTGTTCCACTACTGGAACAATGAAACAACATATCAGTGCATGCAACAGATACATTATGGGTCATCCACTCCCAAAAAGTTAAAAACACATCTGTCAGCGATTGTGGGACTTGGGGGAGGAAACTACGTTGCACAAGGGATGACAATCAGGATGCCTGTGTTGTCATTTTTAAATTTAAGGAGACCACAGAAGAAAAACCAACAAGAAAAGGTGACACAATGTGTCCTGCTGTTTCACAGTGCTTATGTTCCTAAGTCACAAAATACATTTTCGAAAATAAGTAACCAGTCACCCTACAGTCCACATTCAAACCTACCATGACTTTTCTGTATACGAGACAATGCAGTTGTGTGGATACTGATTGTCAGACAGTTATAAGATTCAAGATGCTGTTTCACTTTGGCTTGCAGACTAAGACAAGTATATTTTCAGACATTTCTTCTATGTCTGCAGAATGGAGAAGTGCATGAAATTCATGTGAGTTTATTCTAAAGAATATGAAAACATAATGCATTTACTCAAATGCAAGACAAGGTTTTTTTTTTTTAAATTTAGTGTTTAGGTATATGAGGTCATCTTAAATTCGTGTATGAAGCACAGAACCAGACTATGCAAAATCAGATTGCTTTGAACCGGACCACACAGAGGCAAACCAGCGCCTGCATCATCACACCATCATATGTACTCGAAAGAGAGAACACAGCACAATCAAAGTTAACTGGCACAATCTTCTTTTCTGGGACTTTGTCAATAGTCTAACTTTTTACAGAAGCACGGTGTTTAGGAAGCCAGCTCCGTTTCTATTTTCAGGCAAAGAGGCACCTAACCTGGTGAACCCCTTATACAGAGTTATTCTCAGTTACTGGGCATCACAGAAGCAGGAACTTGTTATGATAGGCACCTGAGAACAGACCTAGTCGAAGAATAGTAACAGGAAAATAGCTATTGAAATATGAAAAATTAACTACCAGGCTCACAAATAAAACTTGGACCAAACCAGAAATTAAGATCCACATAAAGAATCCAGAATACATGTACTTAAAATTCTCGGCACTACTAACACCATCTGTTAATAAAACTGTGAAACTTCATGGGTTTAAGGAAGTTTGTAAACCAAGAAATATATATATGTATCATTTAGTCAATGTGGATCACAACGGCATAGCAACACATCCCACCAGAAGTGATTGTGAAGGGTTTTAAGAAGCGTTATATATCCACTGCAGTGGATGGGACTGATGCTATGTTGCAGAGTGGCAGTAAGAGGAGTGTGAAGATGAAGGGACTGACTGTGAAGAAGGAGACAGAGACATTTATTGGTAAAGTTAAATAAAATTTGACATGCTTCATGTGCTAATTGTATGAAATTAATAGTAAAATAATTTTTCTAAGCAGATGTTTTATTTTTGGGGGAGTCATCTTGGATTAGAGTCATCTTAAATTCGGGTAAATATGGTACTTGTTCTACTTCAGTTGCAACACTGCAAGGCAGATTATATTTGTATATCTAGTGTCCATCATAGGACGCCCATCCAAAGAAACTTGGATATGTTTTCACATTAAATAATGTATAAGTACTGCAATTACCAAATGGATTTTTCGCAATGATGGGCTTGTCAAGTTCCAATTCTTCTGATTCACCCTCTTTGTTGACAGCCTTTACACGGAATTTATAAGGCTTTCCCTCCTGCAGGCCTCCAACATTGGCCTCTGGCTCTGTGGACTTGCCACAAGGTATCCACTGGCCTGTGAGAGGATCCAGTTTTTCAATTTCATAATACTCTATGGGTAAACCGCCATCATCATCAGGTTTCTTCCACTTCAGTTTGCAGCCATTCTTTGTAACATCAGTTGCTTCTAAAGGACCTTTGGGTTTTCCTGGCCTACCTGCAAATAGAAAAATTGGTGGACTCACATTACAAGCAGAGTTAAATCATTTATAAAATGTTGTTAATCACAAATAAGTTTGGATTTATCACCAATCAAGGATTGCATTCAATTTAAAACACTTCTGATAACTGCATGAATGAACTTGTGTTAACAGGAAGTGTGAAAAATATGTGGATTCCAGGGATTACACAGTAATATGGATGAAAAATCTTCAATATGTATGAATGAATTAATACGGTACTGCTAAACAGAGTAATGTGTCTAAAACCCAGACATAAACAATTTTGTAGTCTGGGGACAGGGACCAATCATGTACCCAAAACCAAGTGTTTTTAAATAATTAATTTATTTTTATTAATTTTAAAACACCAGATGGTAACCATCTACAAAGCTAATGATTCTTAATATGACACACATGCAGCAGAGTCAGACTTAAAGTAACAGTGATTACTTTAAACTCTCTGTTATCCAACTAATGAACAATATACAATATGTAGATACAATTAAAATTATAAAATATTTAAAAGTGCTCCAACATGTTTTGGATCACAGAGGATCCATCATCAGGGAACCTTGTACAGTGCTTGGCTAAAAGTTACAATAATGATTCTATTGTGTCCGTTGACATGGACAAGGTCGGTGTTATGGCAGCATATTCTGACCTGTTGTGCATGTGTGTGTGTGTGCAGTTCACTGTATATGAAGTGCTTTCATATACAGTGAACTACACACACGCACAACAGGTCAGAATATGCTGCCATAACACCGACCTTGTCCATGTCAACGGAAACGATAGAACCATTCTTGTAATTTTTAGCCAAGCACTGTACAAGGTTCCCTGAAGATGGATCCTCTGTGATCCGAAGAAACATGTTGCAGCACTTTTAAATATCTAATAATTTTAATTGTATCTACATATTATATATTGTGCATTAGTTGGATAACAAATTGTTTAATTATCATTGATGTATGGTGCAAACATGAAGGTTAGTGATTACTTTGTTGTAGCAATCATAAGGGTGGAAAAAAGTGCCAGAGCATGGAAGTGAATAAGAGCTAAGGACCATTACTACAACAATGTTATATGGCTTAAATATCCTCAGCATTATATACACATACACACACATATTTATATTTAGCAAAAAACACTCCACAAGACCCTCATTCAGATTGTTTATATTATTATTAATAATTGCAGAATTTAATGATAGGGTATAATAACAATGTATTATATTTACAGCAGGTTTTTTCATAATGTCCTTATACTTACCAAGAACTGTAACGTCAAAGTCAACTCTGTCTTCACCAACAGAGTTCTTGGCTATGATTGTGTATTTCCCATTGTGTAGCCTCTTCGCTCTCAAAATAAAGAATTTTGTATTGTAATCTACATTGTCAATGCGGATAAGGTCATCTGATTTCAGTTCCTGCAATGGCATAAACGTAGTTACCAAAACATCAGATTTAAATAAATACTTGAAACTCATTGGCTGAAAAATGAGTGAAATATGGTGAAATGACCTGTGTGTGCAAGCACCCATCCATGAAAGGGTACAATGAAATTGGAGGTAAAGTTCAGGCATTTAACCTCCCCACTGTGCAAACAAAGTGTCTTTCAGTGGAGCCCTATACAGTGCCTGATCATATGATGTGCAATTCATTATCATTTTCACAGCAGTCAGTAAGTAATGCACTTTTGTTACCAGTAACAAAGACAAAATGAGGGTGTTTCAATCACTGTCTCTTGTTTTTCCACACAATCATTAAACTGTATGAGAGAATGGCACATGTGGCTCTATGTGTTCTGTCATGAAAATTAAGCTCACCTTTCCTTCAAACAACCAAGTAACTTGTGGAGGAGGTTCTCCTGTGATGTTGACATCAAGTGTGAGTGTGAGGCCAACTTTTACAACCAGATTCTGTAAGTTTGTGCGGTCGATATTTGGTTTTACTGAAAAAGAAAAATTACAACTACTTATTTTAACCCAATGTGAAATACCATATACCATTCACAATATACAATATACAAGAACACCTGCAGTGAAGCAATTCAATAGCCCCTACAGCAGTAACTTAGTTCATGAGCTTAATTTGCTCTCTGAGAACTCCCCATAATGAAAAAACTTATCATACACAAAGATTACTTCCCATTACTTGCTATGTCATAAATTGAAATGGTTCCACAGGTAAGAAACTTCTTTTGAGACATACGAAGTTCGCCTTCACATAACAGAGAATAGCACTTAAGTATTAACAAATTAACTTTAATGGACAATGGCTATATTTAAATAATATTCTTTGTCATTAATCTATGCATAAGCAATATTTACATAGTTAAAGCTGAGCATGAAATGCATGACATTATCCTGGATATAAATACATAAAACTTCTTTCTGATTTAATCAATGCAAAATGGTCAACACTGAAAATGGCAAAATTCACTACAAAGCTACAAGAAAAATGCTGCAGCTTCTGTGCAGACCACTCAGAAATTCTGTACATTCTGTGAATATGAGAAAGACACCAGCAACTACAATCACGTTGTGCGGAAAATATGAAAATGATAATCAGGAGCAGACAGTATAACCTGAAACTCCAACATAAACCACATAAATTTTTATTTCCTTATTACACTCCTTGGAGTATATAACTTACAGTATCTTGCTTTAGCAGTATGTGGATTTGTCTCTTCGCTGGGATCACCAGGACCAGCTTTGTTTACGGCCCTTACTCGGAACTGGTATTGATTTCCTTCTTCAAGTTTTGGAACGGTGCCTTGACAGGTGTTTCCATGAATTTCAGCAGCCTTTACAAAGGATCCTCCATACTTGTCCAACATCTCAATCACATAGCCTGCAACATGACATGGGTTATGTTCAATATGTTATACTTCCAGGATTTTTAACTGCATTTGATTTAGAAATCATATAAGCACAGAACAAACTAGATTTGAACATGGAAAGGAAACACATAAAGTAATAATTAATATTTTTAAATACTTTAAGTAAACAACAGAATTTGTTTTTGAATGCAGTACAAACTCAGTAATTCAACATCATAACATTGCAAACCCAGTGTATTTTAAAGAACTGTCACCCTACAAACCAAGGGCACCTACACACTGTAATCACTTAGCAGGGGAATGTGGACGGGCCATCAGTCAACAGACCTCTCACACGTAGGACCACACTCAATTCCACGCCAGTACACTTGAGATCTACAGTGACCCTGGGACAGGTTTTCCCAATAAGTCCTTCACTTTCCCAATGAGCACAATTCCACCAATGGTACATAATTTAGCAGCTTAAGAAGTTGTTAAGCAACACACTTAAGAATATGAATTAGTAGGAAATGTTAAATCCAAAAAAGTCAGAAATCTGTTAAAAGACTTTGAACAAGTCTTGAGGCATGTGACCTTATAGCACGTGGACAATCTACAAGGTGAAGGAACTGAGGTTTTAATAGATCGCACATCACGGTGTGGCTGTATGAATTTGATTTGAATGGTTCTGTGGTTGAACCGACACAAATTTTGTGGTCACTTCACAGTGCTTAAAGGGATATTTTCTGTCCTGTACAAAGCAAGATCACCATGATTACTAGCATACCTATTATCTCATAACTTCCACTACAATCAAGAATTTGCCCCAAATAAATTTTTTATTTCTTTAAAAACATGTATGCAAGGAATGGAAATGCTTCTGAGAGACAATTACTTTCTCTTCTGTCAATGGATATTTACAACTTCATGCACAAAAACTAATGAAGAGCTATCATTCATCTGACAACTTTAAATACAGGAATTTACAGTTTTATAACAACTGTGAAAATTAATCATACATGAAATAATAGTCTAGTAGTGCAAATACCAATACAAAATTACAAAATAATAACATATTTCCAGAACCACTCTTTTACAAAATGCTCCTATGTAACAAGTGTGATTTGTTCAGTTTTTCCAAAAATGTCTTAAGAAGACTTCACTATAGTCTGGACCACTGCAATCTGAATGGACAGCACACACACATACATTCTTTAAAAATGTCATTGCACTTCAGTACCTTCCAAGCATAAAGCTTGCACCTCACAAGGTACATGAAGTAATTACAAGGTTTAATTGTTGTTGTTTGGAACATATATAAAACAACAGACAAATCACCTGTTATTGGTGCACCACCATCCCGAATTGGTGGTTCCCACTTGAGCTTAACCATCGTCTCATCCCAGTCCACAATTTCTGGCAGGCCAGGAGCAGATGGAGGATCTGAAAACAAACATTATAAATTACATAAATAGGATGAAGGATGAAACTGGAGGATAATGAAAATGTGTATACCTGGGAGCTTCATCATTTGCACCCTTCGCCAAATATCAGCTGGTGACCAAAGCAGGCATGAGGTGCAAATGGCATAGACTATACATTAAAATTTAAATTAGTCATACTTCAGTCTGAAAAATGTTATAGGATGTAGTAACACATCAAACCTGAGATTTCAGGTTACCTTTCCTTAATATATAAGCAAATTTACACAACACCTGATGGATTCATAATCAACAGATACATAAATGCCATAATAAAATCGGTCCTGATACAAGAAGCATCTCAAGTTCTTTGTGTAACTTCTATACATGCCATGTACAATTGTTAGTGGTTACAATTTTCTCCGACAACTATCACTATGTGAAAGTGTGAGTCAGAATTCTCCAGTTGACTTTATATATGTTAAATATGATGATGTATGAACATTTCTGGATCTTTCTCCTGAGCAAATTATTTTATCCAGTGAATATGGAGATCATCTCCATTCATTACGGTTTGCCTTAACCAATTTCACTCAATTAGTCTCTCAGATCATAGACACTTGAAAATGTAGGACTGACAGAAAATGGGAAGAAGGCTGGCAGTGATGAAAAGTATACAAAGGAATCAAAGCAATGTGGAGGAGTTAAATCTAGGTTATGTGAGCCAAAACAAAACATCTAGGCCTACTGTTTATTTTCTGGGCCCATTACAATTTAGTGATTTAAAATATAAGTACTTTGTCAACACAATACTGTCAAGACACATTTTGTACTATACCTGTTGTTATTTATTGACAAGTTCTATATACATTCTGATGGATCTTTGGAATACTAACTGAATGAATGAATGAATGAATGAATGAATGAGTGAGTGAATAACACATTCACCCATTTTCTCAGTGTTCACATACTCTGGTCATGGAAAGATAGCATAAGTGTTAGTGACTAACACAAGAATTATGCAATGGATTTCTTCCATACTTACCATATGGATTCTTGGCAAGAATGGCAGTATCTGCTGTCAAGGGTTCTGATTCTCCCTCCTCATTAACTGCCTTCACTCTGAATTGGTATTTCTTCATGGGTTCAAGCCCAGTAATTTCCTGTTCAGTCTTGTTAGGATCAACAAAGCCAGCAGGAACCCAGCGACCAGTCGCAGTATCCATCTTCTCCACAACATAGCCAGTAAGTGGAAGACCACCATCATCTTTTGGCTTTTTCCACTTCAACTTACAGCCCTCCTTGTGGACATCTGTCACTTCAAGAGGTCCCTCAGGTTTGTCAGGTTTATCTAAAAACATCAGAATACATTTTACATGAATACTGCCAATATAATTAGATGACTTGCCAAGTTTTATAAAGCACATACAACAAATGTTGTTAAGTGACAACATAACCATCTTCTATTACAGCATAACACATTATTATCACAAATGTTTAAGTTTGAGATTTATTATACTTTTATTATACATTCTGTTAATTTACACAAGGTCAATCAACCTACAGGATGTAGAATTTGTCTTTATAATACAACACTGAATAACATGTAATAATTACAAAATATATGCATTCTATAAAGAACAGAGTTATTCAACAAAGGAGACGTACTTGTATATTACAAAAATGTTTGGACTACTTTGAACAACATTAATAAATGTTAACCACATTAATACCAATTATTGTTCCTAACATTTATAACAGAGAAATATTGCATCAAACCATATGGTTCCTAAATCAAGAAACTCATACCACACAAAATGAACTCAAGACCAACCTTAAGAACCAAATTTTAATTCATGGTTTACTGATTTATATAGACAGGTAATAATATATTATACTGTACTACAAGGTTTACTGAAGATCTGTAAAAACAAGTACACATATTAAAGTCTGAAGATAATCCATTTGGGAATAAACATGTAGCCTAAAAGCATAATAAATCATCTGTGTACACATACACATAACCTACATACAGCACCGGTTGTTTGAAGACTCCAAAGTATAAGCCATTCATCAGAAACTACAATATGTAACTAAAATGTAACATGTTAAAATACTGACAGGCATGAATGAATATAGCAAATACTAATTCTTTTCTGTGGAACAGGTGTACAATAAATACCTGACAACCATTAACACATGCCAACATTAAGTCCTCATTGTTACAAAACAAATATCACAACAAGAATCAATGACTCTGACATGTTGCTTACCTAATATTATTACCTCTACAGGAGCTTCATCTGAGCCAGAACTGTTCTCTGCTTTGATTGTATAGATGCCTGTGTTTTTTCTTGTTGTTTCAGAAAGTTGAATCTTTGTATTATAATCTTCATTTTCAATCTTTACTGTTGGTCCATTCTCCAGCGGCTTATTAGCAAAATTCCAAGTGATAGTTGGAGGGGGTTCACCTTTCACATCAACATCAAATTTAACAAGTGCTCCTGCACGTACTGTAACTTTCTGCAGTTTCTCACGGTTAATAATTGGACGCACTGAAAGTAAAACTTTCATTTAATAACTGAGAGTCCTGGGTGACTGATGAACACTACAGCATAATGTTCAGCATTAATGGCTGGAAGATGATAATAATCCTTTAAAAATGCACTCCTCTTCTCAATCCTTACAATAAAACAAATAAATGACTATTTTAAAATTATGCATCCCATTGTGTATTGTAATATAAGGCAGAAATAAAAAAATGATTGTCAAACACAACAAATTTTTGTAAAATATCAATATATATCAATATCGCTATATTGGTATTTTATAAAAAGTTGTTGTTTGATGGTCAATTGTTTATTTCTTCTTTATAAAAAATTGACTCCCATAAGTAACTATATCCTTGCGCTTGACCAGATATGATTAGCATAAGCAAGTTAGCAGTACACTGCTAAACATGCCTGTGTATTCAAACTTCAGTCAAAAAACATCCACAATGCATAGAAAATAATTTAACAAAATTTATAAATGTTAAATATTTTATACACACTGAGCAATATTTCAATTTCCACTACCATATTTTCCATTTCAAGAACAAATATAATTCTCTGTAATTATGCAGCAACAAAAATGTTAAATCACACACGTAGGATGTTCTACATAGTGTGTGCCATAGTTCAGGATGTTATTTTATAAGTAATTTTGAGTAAAAAAATGCTGTATCAACACATGCCATGTTATGAACCATTATTTCGCTACAAGCATTTTAATTCGCATATATGGGCACAACCCAAAATTTTACAATAAACATATTTCATCAAACTGTACAAAAAAAAAAGTCAGATAACACCATAAAACTGAGATAATAATTAAGACTTAACCTAATGTGCACATCTGCCTCTAGCATCACAAAATGAAGGCAGCAATTAAGTCTTACTCTAGTGTATGTACAACAACAAAAGAAAATTGTGTCAGATATTCCACACAAAAAAAAAAAAACTATCAGCATTTAGTCATATTACAAGTTAGACATGTTAGTTTACGTAGGTACACTACAACGCGGAAAAAAATAATTTTTGATTAGATAATATCAAATAATGTCGATTTTCAGTTGTGTTACACTAATTACTGTTCTGAATGACCTCCAGTGTATTGTATGCATAAGGAAGGAGTGTTTGCCAGAGGTGCAAAAAGCATGAAGGTGTTTGTTAAGATCTGATACCATACATTATTCTCCAGTATCTTGAAACAGTAAAATGTGTGTAGCAGTGTTAACAGCTGATAACTGGGCATATTCACTTATAAAACCAACTTAATGCACAAGTTACAAACACATTTGAAAGTATGGTCCCTCACAACTCCTGCATGTTTTGGCACATCTGTGTCATCCTCAGGGAGTTCATACTTTTAAAGGTGTTTGTAACATGTGCATTATATTGGTTTCATAAATGAATATTAAGCAATATACACAGAATTAATAATTTCAAAATAAATGGGCATGTGCTAATACAGAAGCTTTATACTCCATATGACTCAAAATAACATTGTTAAGTTTGGCACACCTTATATGAAACATCCAGTGTATCTCAATACAGGTTTGTGAATGACTTCAGTCACTAACTGAAGCAAGAATTTCAGAAAAATTAGAAATATTTATGTACAATATACTCTGAAATGTACCAGCTGAAGTTTGTATTTCCACAGCAGATGTATTTTTACTACCCATACTGTACAAATAAGTAATTACAGAATGTGAAAGACACAAGATTTAATTCTGAAAAGAAAGGTATGTATTACCCAATATATTATTTAAAATTCTTAACTTGTTCAGATTATGGTCTTCTGGTTTATGATGCTGTGCAGTCTTATCAGTGGATACCATTTTTGAAGGAACATGCCACCTCCATCTTCACAGGTGCAGTGATGGGTGAGGAGGCAGCGCATTAAATGCAGGATACAAGGAAGATGCCCCATCAGATTCATGGATGGGAGAGAGGAGAATGTAGTATGAGTCAACACACAACCCCCCTCCCCCCTTCACTGTTCCTGTTGGCTCAGACTTCAATGCACATCCTCTCCCTTTTCTGTGGATCAGATTTCCCACCTTCCTTGCACCAAGCCTGCACAATCCATTGAATCCTTAATCTACTCATTTTGATCCAGAAGATGGAAGCAATATGTTCACCTGAAATATTTGTGTCCACCTATAACAATATATGGTGCCACTGACCTGAAGACTATAATCTGATTATGTACAAACTGAGAAAGGAAAACAACCCACTCATCATTTTCTTCCACACTGCACTGTGCACCATGGAAGTACAAATATTTACTATGAATTATCTTACTCTTTACTTGAAAAACAGAATCATAACATGAATCTACAACCATGGCCACTGGCAGTCGGGATAGTGCAGTCAGTACAGTGACTAGACTATGGGCTAGATCAGTGGTTCCCAAAGTGTGCTCGACAGATCCCAAGGGATCCATGACCAGTTCCCAGGGGATCCATGGACACATTTCTGTAATGGCTACTTTGAAGTTCACTTATTATTTTAATTAAATGAGTAATGTGGTAAAAATAATCATGGACCTTATTTAATTGGTGATGTATTTATTTTGTATGACTGTTAGAATAACTAATAAAGAAACCCCCTGCACCCATGAAGCTAGTGACAATCATTTTAATTAAGATCAAATTATTCAGTGCATTGTTATATATGCTAGTGGTATGTATCTGTAGCTACCTAAAGTCAGTTCTGAGACAAAAAATATTTAATTCTGGATTCCTGTCATCTGGACACTGTACATTTACGTAAGAAAGGATGTGAGGATCTGTGGTTATTTTTTTTTTTGCAGCCAAAAGGGATCCGCAAACATAAAAGTTTGGGAAACACTGGACTAGTTGGCCCAGGGTTAGAATCCTGGCGGGGTACAGAGCTTTTTCTCATGTCCTAAATGTCCAGACCAACCCTGGCACCCAGCCAGCCTCCTATTCTGTGGGTACTGAAGTTCATGCCCGGGTGTAAAGCAGCCAGGGCATGAAGTTCACCACCTTCCTCCAACTACTGCCACGGTTTAGAATGAGTGAAGCTATAACACTGTTCCCCCTTATGCCTTCATGGTGCAGACGGGGACAACATTCCTTTCTTTACATTTAAAAAGGGGCCATATTTACAGTGTCCACCTTAAATGATCTGACTGCACAGAAAATGTGGCTCTGTACAGTACATTGTAGGTAACAAGTATTACTGAAATATTATTTATTTTCATAGTATATATTATATGTACCTTTTTAGAATTTTCGGAAGTCAATACAAAATTTCCAAGAAAGATTTGAAAGAACCATGACCAATCTTAAAAACACATTTTAACTTATCTGGAGGGCTGGGTTATGGATGAAGGTAAAATTGTTCCTGTTCATTATTAAGCACCATGCCGTGATGGCTTCTGTGGAAGTAAAACTATAGCTACACACATACTTAACCTCTGTATTAGATAGGGGTAAGTGGTCTGCTTCATGCCCTCAATGCTGCATTCATGAATTAGAATTAGTAGGCTGGGAAGACCCCAGAACACATCTGGACACTTTAATAATGAATTGCCAGTTAAGAGGCAGCTGACAAATACTGCCCAAGAACAGCTTCAAATTTATGTCAGACACAATCCCACAGAAAAATAATTCTAGGGAACTTAATACAAGTGTTTGTTCTTGTTAACTGATATACATGAAACACTTACAGAATCTGGCTTTAGCAATATGTGGTTTAGTAGGCTCACTAGGTTCTGAAGGACCTGCCTTATTCACTGCTCGGACACGGAACTGGTACTGGTTTCCTTCCTTCAATCCAGGTACTCGGGCTTCTAAGGCTGGAGTCTTAAGAGAAGAATGAAAAAAAAAAAGACTCACTTCATATATTACACTCATAATAAAATGTAATGAAAAAGGTATGAAGATGCATACAGGATCATCCCTGTACACTCACCATAGCCTACTGGAGGCTGTGACTCTCTGAGAACAAAAGGACAAAAAAATGAACAGTTCAAATGGCCCCCAAACAGCACTTCAGCCCAAAGAAGAAAAAATAAACTGTTATAATCTGATGATGTTAAAACCTTAACAACAATCCAGAACAATTTCAGGAAGATTCATCTGGCCTATTTTACAAGCAAGTTTAATGGCAAACATCAAAGGGAAGCCAGCAACTGCAACCCAAAATTGGGTACTAGTACTTCTATAAAATAAAATGATAATCATAAATTTTTAAATACTTGTCTACAAATAATTCACAAGTAACTTATATAATACACATTTATATACACATACCATATTTACCCAGGTATAATACAAAACTTTTTCCTGATTTATCACATGTGCATGTACGTGCATGTGCTGTACAATATTTTCAAATTCCAACCTAATATTATGAACTCTCTATGCACATGCACAATTTCAGCAGTTGCATTAGTACTTTGGATGAACAGAAGGCTCTCCTTCATAGCCTTAAATACAAGCACAATGCACATGCAAATATAATATACAATAACTGAATTTCTTACTGTAGTGGTCAGAATCTCATCCCAAGAGCTGCCAAATTTCTCCTTCTTTTCAATAATATAGCCAGTAATTGCAGCTCCGCCATTGGACTTTGGAGCCGCCCATTTAAGGTCAACACGATCCACATCCCAATCAACAATCTCAGGGGTCCCAGGTTTGCTTGGAATGTCTACATGACAACAAATTATTACAACTTCACAAGTGCCATTTGTAACTACTTGAGTATAATACTTCAAACATACAATGTTTAAAGGATAATTTAAACAAACAATTAAGAAAATTAAAGAGTTTGATGCCTTTAAAAGGAGATGTATTTAAATATCTACAAATAAACACATCAAATGGGTTCAATGAAGTTACAAACTTTCAACATGATGTTATTAGACCCACAGGTACATAGTTTACTTAGTATGACTATATATGTGGAAGTTACATTTTGACTGATGGTATGACAATGGATCTTTCAAGTGAAAGAATGAGAACCAGAACTTGGTGTTCTACTTCATATCACTGAGTAAACCCCATCGTTATCAAATGACAAGAGAACAATACCTCTTACAAAATTTTGATCACTGTGATTCACTTGCCCAAAAAATCCTGTGTCACGTGTTTTACCCACATGCATATATTAAGTCATAATTACGTAGATGTCACTTGTTATGAATACAGTAACATTCTCTTTACAATAAACAATTTAAAAACACATTATAAGAGAAGAGGAACTGAAATGTAACAAAACCACCTGGGCTCTTCAGTATTTTGTGCTGTGTGAATACAGTATGTTTTGCCAGACTCTGTTGCAAGTGGCATACAGACTTGCACCCAGTTTAGTTCTGTATCACAATCTAAATGCCATTCACACTTACAACATTTAGGTTGATTATCTGTGTTTATTATCTGCATAGTGTATTACCACATTACATCAGTTGTGACAAATCCTGCTTTAGTCATAAAGATCAATGTAATCATGCTATTGAGCTGTTCCATCAAGAAACACAAAAAGACAACCATTTATTCATGACAACTGACTAATTAAAAGAATTTACTTCTCTCCAAAATTGAGAATATTAAATGTTTTATAAAATCAAACCATTTCTTAACCATTTTAATTGTCCTTCATTCTTAATAGAACATCACATAAAACAAACATCCAACCTGTGTCTAATTTACAGGAATGTAACAGTCCATACCAATTTCACATGAGGACATGTAGCAACATCACGTAAGCAGATGAGAACTACACTCTTCTGGATTATTAAACAGTGAGTATTGGTAATTTCTTACCGACGTTTTGGGACAACCTATCAGTCCCCCACACTTTTTTTTGACCCATGAAGAAGGGACCAAGAGGTTGTTCTGAAATATCGATAACAAATTACCACTACTCATTGCATAATAACCCAGCAGAGCAAGGTTTTCATCAACTTCATGGTGGACACCTGAAACCACACACCACATAAGCAGTTATGATCATTTCAAACCATGCCAATGTGACAATCATTTGTGCAGTCAACATGTGAACACAATTCTGTAACTCACCAAATGGATTTTTAGCAAGGGTAGCACGCTCTGTTTCCAGTGGCTCACTCTCTCCTTCGTCATTGACGGCTTTCACTCTAAATTTATATTCGCAACCCTCCTGTAGTCCTTTCACATCCATCTCAGGCTCAGTGGTACGACCAACTGGCACCCACCGCCCAGTTGCAGTATCAAGTTTTTCAACTACATAGCCAGAGATAGGCTTTCCACCATCATCCTCTGGTTTATCCCACTTCAACTTGCAGCCATTCTTTGTGACGTCCGATACTTTCAGTGGGCCCTGTGGTCTTGAAGGCGCAGCTAAAACAAGAACAAATTCTCTAGATCGAGCCATGACTTTACATATGAATGTCTGTTTAAAACTGTTGTTGTTCCAAAATGGTATATTTTATATTTACATTTACATTTCATACACATTTCAGAGATCCAAGCTCTATTCAAGGACGGTTGAATAGGAAACATGTAAAGAAAATTTAAGTTGTTTTACACATCATCATCACTATAAGTAAACAATAACAATTAATGCAATAAAACACAGCAATGATGCAATAAATATCAAACATCACAACAATACAATGTATATAATGTATGTATATAAAAATATGAAACATGTATAATAACATTACTTGTAATAACATTATTAATTTGTATCATTGTTATGTACTAAAAATTCTTCCAAAGAATAAAGTACATGAGTAAGAAGATACTTTTTCAGTGCTGACTTAAAGAGTATTAACATACCCCAGAAATCCAATTTCATGGCACAGAAGTCCATCAACTAAATAAAGCTGTCTTTATATCATTCAAAACTACATTTTCTACTCAGAGCAATGACACAGTACAAGAAACTGCTGTCTGCTCCATCAAGATAGTAAACAGTTAATTTCACACTGATTTCCATATCATTATATAGTTGTATACCTAATAAAATTTTCATTATCTAAGCATAACCACATTTAAACAGCAAGTTGACATGTTCTGTGCCCTTTGGGTCTCTGTCATGTATATGGTAATGTAATTTGTGGATCACAATATGTTAGGTTTTTTAATGGAGCTCCTAAATCACCCACTGTAGTCAAAAAATGCCATTTTCTAGAGTTTTAAGAACTCCCATATATTAAATGCAGTTATGCTTATATCATTAAATATCATTAGATTAATTTCTAATTTCTGTAATCTTCCAATGTACTTACAGAGAACAGTAATTTCAACATCAGCTTCATCTTTTCCATGCTGATTTTCAGCCAAAATTTTCCATAAACCAGTATTCTTCCTTACAGCATCATTAACAGTAAGTTTTGTATTGTAATCAACGTTAATGATTTCAATATTACCCTCAGACTTAACCTAAAAAGATGAAGAACATCATGAGGACAATACATAATGCATTCATTTGTGTAAGCTTACCCAGTATCATGGACTATCTTGTCTATACAGTAGCAGAATAATGTCCATGAAAAAATGAAAAAACCTGAACCAAAATGGGCATATACACTTGTACTGTTTAAGTATCAATTTCCTGCTGGTTGTGACATATGCATGTGTATCCTACAAGGATCTATGCAACATCACAACTCCCTTCCTAAGCTGATAATGCCTTCTAGTAGAAAATAACCACCCTCACCTGCCACATAAGGGTTACCAACCTACAAACACTACAAACATTATTATCTTATATAACTTTAGCATATTATTTGAAACTTGCAAACATTAATTACATGAATGTGGATTTACTTCAGCATTTCTGTTCTTCAGGTACAGACAAAGAAGTTCAAAGAATGTTAAACAAACTTCAGGACATAAACAACTCTAATACATACAACTGAAAGTCACATTTGCTTGAACTTGCAAATATGTATTTTAAAATAAAGCTTAATGATTACTGAGTCAAAAACCTAGTTCCATGAAGTACAACATTCACTTACAATTTATTAAATCCATCATACAATACAAATATTATCATCACAGTTAATTCTGATGTATCTGCTTTATTGTTATAACTGTCACATTTTGAGTTAGAAGACATGATTTAAATACGTATAACCATTAAATCAACTTCTTACCTCACTGTCCACATGGAACCATTTTACAGTTGGAGGAGGTTCACCTCTGATGTTCACATCATACTTCACCATCTTTCCGGCTTTGATCACAATAGGTTTCAGATTTGTACGATCTATTCTTGGTTTTACTGAAAGCAAAAGGTTACTAGTTAATGCATAAGGAACTGAAGCATTCCTTTTTATTTTTCGACTTCATGTAAACTCAAAAGAGAGCATTATAATTATACAAAATTCACTAGTCATTATATTCATAGGTCAACTTACAGGCCTTATGTTTCACAAGGTGTGTTTTGGTTGGCTCAGAGGCAGGAGATGGTCCAGCTTTGTTGACAGCTATTACACGGAACTGGTACTCAGCTCTTTCCTTTAGGTCAGGAACTTTTGCTTCTAGCTGGTCTCCTGGCACTTCAATTGCCTTCTCCCAATCAGGCTTAAATCTGTAAGCACACAATTATAAACTTTATTAGCTTTTCATTACATGTGAAAGATAGCTTATGAAAGAGAGTGAAATAGTAAATGAAAACTCTCTAAAAAGAGACCATATGCTTGTCTTCAAACTGCATTTACAAGCTTCCCTTTTAAAGCTGTGATGACCTGTTTTTAACTTGAAACAAAAATTGCATGATCTTAATGAACAACCCAAATTTGGCTCCATTCTACTTCCATATAACATTAAAGTTATAAATTCTTAATATTTATTGCCTTTTCACTTTTCTGAGAGTCTCACTAATGGCTTTGAGAGCCACAAATGTAACAACTACACTGTAAATCAACTTAGGCCTGAAGTAGCAATCTTTAATTAAACTCAGTTTCATTGCCTCCATTGTCCAAACACTGTGTTATTATAAAACAAAGACTATTTTTTGAGCACAGGGTGTGTCCTACAGGGACTACAAAAAATCACCGCAAATTTTCACTGTGCACACATCAGAACACACACACACACACACACACGTCTGTATTTAGTAACAATAAAGGAAGTGTAAGTTTGATATAATCAACAGTTTAGAAAAATCATACACCTTCATACAACAAAATAATTTTATGAATGAGTGTTATTTTACCTGCAGTTCATATTTAACACCACTGTCAGTAATTCCAAGACTCAGAAAGGACTATTTATTATTTTATTTTACAGCTGTCTTATCCCTTCCTTGTATTTCTCTGTTCTGTCACTGCTTTCCCTTGGATACTGTTGGCACTGTCTTCCTCATTACTTCTCCCCTTGACCCTAGCAGAATTTTTCAGTGCCACTAATAATGGTTTTTTTTTCCCACTCCTCCCTACAGCCCTTAATTTTACTTTGTTCATTTTTACTTACTTCAGCCTTTGATTTATTCTGTATTATTTTTATAAAGTCTTGTGTATTCCTGCACAGTTTATCTCAATCACTTTCTTCCCACCCACTACACTTTTACCATTATATTTCACCCTTGTCATTATTTCCTTTGTGCACTTTTCCCATTGGTTCACCCACACCCTTGATGTTGGCCCTCCTGCCCATTTTCCACAAGCAGGGTTTTCAACAAATGGCTTTGTTTTACCAATGTGAAGAATTACAAAGAGTTTCCTCCATAATGTTAGTACACATCTACCAAGCTACACATTGTCACATACCAGAAGACAGCAACTGCCACTGCAGTATTCTACAAAGTCTGCTGTGATGTTTTCTGAGATGCATCTTTTGTTGTGAATACAGAAATGCTTTTTCTTGTTTTGAGCATTTACATTATGACCCAGAATAACATCTAGTCAACCATGTAATATAGTTATTTAAAATTTCCCTAAATTCTTCAACAACTGTAAGAACAACTAAAGTTTTAAGAGATGAGTACTTCACTCTCTGCCCATAAATCATGTGCTGACATCTTAAACTTATTTCTGACAGGCCACACTGAATTAAATATGATGATACCTGTCTTTCTTCTCAATTATATACTTCTCAATTGGAGCACCCCCATCACTTTTTGGTTTGGTCCATTTCAAGTTAACACTCTCATTATCATAATCTGTAATTTCTGGAGTGCCAGGCTGGGAAGGTTCATCTGAAAAAGCAAGAATGTTCTAACTGTGGATAATTCAGCTGAAACAGAATTGCAGCACTTCCTGATGAACAATCAGACTCAGAAAACTAGGATATGAAATAATTGTTAGAAATGATGTGAGAATTGGTGACTTACAGTTTATTTCAATGGAATGTGGTCTTTAGTTAAAATAATAATAATAATAATACATTCTATACAGTCTCCAATCTTTTGAATTACAAATTTCATAGAGTTCATCCTGGTTACATTTTAGCTGTAACATGCACCCATTAATCTATGTGACAAGCACAGAAAACTTTTTATGTGTGTGGAAAATATATTTAACTTTTGCAGAATATTTTTCATGTCCTATCTAACTTCACAGAAAATGTTTCAATTTATTTCTTTATGAAAGAAAATGATAAAAACATATAAATATAGCACACACAAATTGATTTACTCTGTGCATGTCTGAAGGGAAATCAATACAGTCAAGACCAATGGTTATGTTCATCAAAATACAATTTTTTATCTTGTTTGACTTAATGCACCCAATATTCATGTCATTAAACAATTTACTTTGTCACTACAGAGTGATGAATACAAACTTAATAACTTAAAGGAACACTGTATAAAAATGTAACATTCATTTCATCATGATAAAGTGCACCAGAATAACACAATTTTATCCATCATCATCATCATCCTTTCTAATATTAGGCCTATAGTGACATGCACATATTACAGAGTGGGTTCCTACCATACTTTATGGGCATTTCTTCCCTTCAGTTGATTGTGCTAAATATGTTCGGTGTTTGTATCACGTAATTTTGCCAATAAATCCTCAAATCTAGGGAAACATTTAGAGCATAATATGAAGATTCAGTGGGTGTAATTTATACTTTTGAGTACATAATAATATAATTATAAACCTTATGAATCCAAAATGCTTTGGGATTGTATAGTAATAATGCTGAAGTTAATTCTGCAAAACGTTTCTTATGTGGCAATAACAGCAACACACAACTGATTTCTTTAAAAGAAAGACACATAGATAGACAGATAAGAAAGATGTGATGAGTATGGATATTTCCATAGTCTGAAGTTTGCCTCTGTGTTGGACTTAAGGTTAAATTAAAATTGGAGGTCTGGGCTTACCATATGGATTCTTGGCAATGGTAGCCTTCTCTGTTACCAAAGGTTCTGAATCTCCTTCATCATTGACAGCAGTCACTCGGAATTTGTATTCAGCTCCAGGTGTGAGACCAGTAACATCCAATTCTGGAAAAGGCCGATCTCCAGGAACTCGTCCCACTCGAACCCATTTCCCAGTAGCTACATCCATCTTCTCCACTTCATATTCTTTGATAGGACATCCACCATCATCCTCTGGTTTTTTCCATTTCAACTTTGCAGAGGTCTTTGTTACATCCGTTACTTCTAATGGGCCTTGTGGCATACTGGGTTTACCTGCATGTCAAAAGATTTACATGTCTGTTACTACAGTGAAAACCCTCTTTAAGTTTTCTTTGTGAAGCAATAAGTTTGCAGCACTAAAATGAGTGAAGTGGCATATGAGAAAATTTAATACTAACACTAATAAAAAAAGGTAAAGTGATCCCGTTAAAGGCCTGGTGTGGCCCAGAGGGTGGGTAGAGGTATGGTTCTACTCTTCCATGACCGTGGCACTAGAAGGGGGTGAGTGGTCAGCAGCACACCCCGGCCGCACTTTACCCCCGGGAAAGGCCCGATACCCACTTTACAGGTGGCTGGGTGGGCCCCAGGACCAGTCTGGACAAGCAGAAAATCTCGTCCCCACCGGGATTTGATCCCGGACCATCCAGCCCGTAGTCAGTTGTTATACTGACTGAGCTATCCGGCCCACAATACTAACATTAATAACGAATGAAAGTGAACACTAAGTGAGGATAAAACGTAAATTGAGAAACATTAAATCTCGGCTCTATGGTACACAGGACACTAGAAACTGAATTTATTCCCATATCGCATGGTTTGAAATATGACACTGTATATTAGTATCATGACTAAAATTATGTCTATTACTCTTACTCAGCACCTACAATCACATACAGTAATTGCACTAATTACATGTTATTTTCTAGAACTGAGGATTCATTTTAAGGTGTACTTCTGTTACTGCATTAAAGGTGACGTTTTGTCTTCCATATCACAGTCTTTGCAGTGACATAGGCTGAAATTTTTTTACTTCTTTATTATTCACTTGCATCAAACTGTGTACCAGTACTATGAGAATGTAATTACTGTACATTGTACTAACTGCCCTCACACATAAACTCAAAAACCACGCTTCCCAGTACTTCTCAAACTTCTTTCTGATACACCCCATCATACCTGATGACTTTAAAGTATTTAATTGAAAATGCCATTGTGACAGTCAAAAAAAGTTAATCAAAAGACTATCAAAATTATTGATCCAAAATATCCTCTATTATGAAATTTTTTACGTGTTTGACCAATGTGCATGAAATATGAAAAATCAAAGAAAAGAAAATAAGGTAGTGCTAATCTATAAATGCAACAATCCAGTGGCAAGTCTTTCTTTTTTTTTTTTTTTAATTTAAAAAAAACCAGACTAACAACTCTGCCTCATCATATTAATTGGGTTTGTTCAATTTTCGTTTTTCACTCTAACACTCCGTTTGTTGTATTATGCAGAGATTATGATAGATATTTTTCACTCTTTGAGAATTATCTGACATACACAATGTTTCAGGAGCTGACTCTACTCCCAGGTGACACTATCATGAATTAATGTTGATTATTTTTTATTTTGATATTAACAGCAATGGTTGGCACTGAACTCAAGACCTAATACCAGGCTAGCATGCCAATCACTAGAGCACTGGGGTGGCCTCTACATACACAAGTGCCTGAGTGATGGTTCAGCCAAAGTGCTCCACTACTAAACACCACAGTCTCAAGACCTGACTACCTTTTCTTTCTTTCTTGTAGGGGTTTCTGAAACATGCAGTGCACATGACACCACAATCTATAAACCTGCACAGCTTGAGGGCTCAAAGTCCAAAGAGCAATTGCAGAAAACACAATGGTATTTATTGCAAAAATGTCTGGCATGAAGTTGAATATGGTCTTGATATGTTCAAGGCAAAAAAACAAAGGAAGCGAATACTGAAATGGCACATTGTATGGAAAAAAATTTTTGAGTTGCTCTTTACAAAGGTGTGCATTTAATTTTTATGTGACTGTTACTTACTGAACAAATTTTTGTAACTGTTCACATCACTGGTACTCACCCAGCAAACAGGACAGGCAAGAATGCCATGTGACACCACAATTTCCAAATGCAAACACAACACAAAAATTGATGAAATACCTTAGCCTAAAACAGGAATAGACTTGGGAAGAAGATCACAGAAAAGAGAGAAAAGGGTTGAAATCAACCACAATAAAAAAGAAAACAGGATCACTAGAAAGCTGAAAGAGTCAATACTCAGTGCAACAACAAAAGAGGTCATCAGCAAATCAAACCTACATGAGCACAACACGGTTCTCTTCACAGCACAATTAATATCCATTTTGAGTAACCAAACGTACAATGTAATGAAAATTAAAGCAACCACTTGTGAGCCACTGCAGTGGTCTAGTGGTTAGAGTTACAGGCTAGTATCAGAAAGGTCCTGAGTTTGATCACTCCCAAGCCACTAAAACCAAAATATAAAACTATCACCTGCCAGTATAATGACAATCAATTCCTTGAAGATGAGACACAGCAAAAACTCCTAAAATGACAAGTTGATCAAATAAACCTTAGGGAATAAATAATGCCAAACACAATATTCATTTAACGAAATTATTATTAAAAAGCTTTAAAGACTCACCTATTTTTTTACCTGATAGAATCAAAATCTGATATATAATAAACATATAACACAGTTATATCATGCAGGTCTATTTGAATTTCTCTGCAGCAGAGTTGTATAATTACAAAATTCATACTCACATTTACTACACATTGACTTCAAACCACTTTACCGGGAAATAAATTTAACCAGCTACTCTTTACGCAAAATAAACACACAAAGAAAAATATTCTCACCAAGGACTGTAAGTTCAACTGTCTCTTGATCTTTTCCAGATGCATTCTCTGCAATCAGTGTATATTTCCCTGTATCTCGACGCATGGCACTAATAATTGTAAAGTCTGTATGATAATCAATGTTCTCAATCTTGATTTTTTCTGTAGTGACCAATGATATGTTGTCACGCCAGATCCACGAGCAAGTTGGAGGAGGCTCTCCAGATACATCCACAGACCACTTGTGTGTTCGTCCAGATTTAATGGTCACACTCTTGAAAGTGGCACGATCAATTCTTGGTTTCACTGGAAGAACAGATAACCATTTTCATTACTATTTGCAATGACTATATATCTACTAAATAGGATGTTCAATTAAAATCTGTAAATAGAAATACAGGTCTGTTTATGTAATAAAATTTGACTGACTTAACCTAATACTGTCTTGGCACAAACTTCTCATGAACATTTACAACTTCCAAACCATAGGCATACCACTGCGAGAACACTTGTCATGCCCAAGTTTTCACAGATTTCCTCACTTCCTCTACATAAACAGTGAGACGGTACCTTACAGAAGCCCATGGCCACATTTCCCGTATCTTTCTCAACTCAACTTTTTCAAATGCCCTACATTTCAAGATTAAACAACACATCCTATTAACAGAGCATCTTTAAATATATTAAATACACAAAAACCCAAGAAATCTGTAAATATGTTCACATAAATTTCTGAGATAGTGAATATTCAGGTGTTCTGCAATGTTATGCTGCATTGACTAGCAAGCAGCTACCGACATTTTGGAAGAGTGTGTTGCCTCCTCTGTCAGGGTCCAGCATCCCAAGAAGAGTGTAACAGAACTTCTTGAACTGTTAGACCCTGAATATAAAGGCAGCATGCTCCTTCAAAATGTTTGCAACTATTTTCCAGGCAACATGGCCTAACACCCCAGAAAATTTTAACCTTCATCAACACTGCCATGAGAACCTGAAATCTCACACTGAGATGCTGTTTAAAAACGCACCATGTGAACAATGCAGTTAAAGGCTTTACTTACTATGCCTGTGTTTGCAGACGTGGCTGCTGGTAGGTTCACTAGGTTCACTAGAACCAGCTTTATTGTGTGCTCGTACCCTGAACTGGTAGACATTCTTTTCTTTCAGGCCTTGTACAACACCCTCAGGATTACTATCTTTTGTTTTCAAAACTTCAACCCACTCCACAGACAGCTTGTCTTTCATTTCAACAGTGTAATGAGAGATTGGTCGACCACCATCCTCTTCTGGTTTAGCCCATTTTAAAGTCACACTCTTGTTATCATAGTCAATAATATCAGGCTTCCCAGGACGACCAGGTTCATCTGGATAGAAATATACAATATAGTACAATAAGCATACAAAGAAGTATTTTATTCTTGTTCAGATTATAAAAACACCAGAGAAGTCCTTATTTCTATTACAGTGTTCACTATTACCGTAAGGATTCCGGGCCAGAATAGGTTCATCTGTCTCCAGAGGTTCAGATTCACCTTCCTTGTTTACAGCCTTCACTCGGAACTTATATTTCTTCTTGGGTGTTAATCCATCAATTGTGAAAGTATTCTTATCTGGTCCCACCTAATGTAACAATTCAGATAAATTATTTTCCAACACTAACAAGATCAAATACATAACACTAAACAACATAAAACTCTAGTCACCACTGATATACTAAAATCCTACCATTCATATTGAGTGTACAGGGTGAGAGGCAAGTAAATAAACAGTAGGTGCTTGTGTTCACATTAGGTACACACTCACAGTCCTTTAGTCTTTACATTTTCCAGTGCAACACTGAAACAGAACAGTCCATTTAAGTCTACTAAGGCAATGTTTTGGCTGTCTTGGCATTTAGCTCATGTATAGTTTCTGATCATATGTGGCAACACCAGCCTCCTGCTGGAAGAAATAATTTCATCTATTTCACTGTATCATAAAAAAATACTGAATTATTAAGAAGAGTAAGCAAACAGATAGAGTTAAACTGGTTTTGTATGTGGTGCAACCTTGGTCAGTCTGTATGCAAATTAGGCCCACCACAAAGCCCACCAGCTTGTAAAAACATTAATTACAACCATCATTCACATGCCAACTGGCCAAGTTTACTAATTAGTGAAAATCATCATGTATATATTAATCATTCAAGCTGATTTAAATGGGGCTTTCTTTTATCCAAGTGGTATTTACGTCTGGCTTTGTGACTTTGGGAATGCAAAATGTATGTCACACTACCAGCAGGGTAGGCTATTCACAAACATACACGTGTATGTCAAACTAGCTTGAAGGGTTTATATACACATTTTCCAGACTAAAATTATATATTGTAGAGTACATAAATGAAAAAATCAATAGCAATAAACCACCTACATATAAACACATTTACTATAAAATTCTTCACAGATACTACATGTTGTGCTACAGGGCACAGTCTACATGTTGT
>Ga0131853_10004044_pt1 | contig 26327 bp, 24 predicted proteins | sample TergutLab28metaG_FD_92764 | JGI IMG/M metagenome (GOLD analysis project Ga0131853, IMG submission 92764) | Labiotermes labralis P1 segment gut microbial communities from Petit-Saut dam, French Guiana - Lab288 P1 (version 2) (version 2) | ecosystem: Host-associated > Arthropoda: Insects >... | reverse complement strand
GAAGAGTTAGCAACCGATATGGCTCGATACACCGGTGCGGACTGCAAGCGCTGCCGCCGCGAGAAGACCAAGCTGTTCCTGAAGGGCGCCAAGTGTGACTCGCCCAAGTGCCCGATCGAGATCCGGCCCTACCCGCCGGGCGAGCACGGCCGTAACCGGCAGAAGGACAGCGAGTACCTCACCCAGATCCGTGAGAAGCAGAAGGCTCGCCGCATCTACGGCGTGCTGGAGAAGCAGTTCCACGGCTACTACGTCGAGGCGACCGGCAAGAGCGGCCGTACGGGCGAGACGCTGCTCCAGATCCTGGAGAGCCGCCTGGACAACGTGGTGTACCGCTCGGGCTTCGCCAAGAGCCGGGACATGGCCCGTCAGCTGGTCAAGCACGGTCACATCCAGGTCAACGGCCGCCGGGTGGACATCCCGTCCTTCCGCGTGACCGAGAACGACGTGATCGAGGTCGCGCCGAAGTCGGCGGAGAAGGCCCCCTTCGAGGTGGCCCGGGCCGAGGCCGGGGAGCGCACCGTTCCCGCGTGGCTCGAGGTTCACGCCGAGGAAAACCGCATTCTCGTCCACCAGCTCCCGGTCCGGGGTCAGATCGACACCCAGGTCCAGGAACAGCTGATCGTCGAGTACTACTCGAAGTAATTCCTTAACGGGGGGGCGGAAACGCCGCCCCCCTCCGGTTCGCGGATCATATAGCGGTTCCGCGGAAAGGAAACAAAAGATGCTCATCGCACAGCGTCCGACGCTCGCCGAGGAACAGCTCGGCGACTACCGGTCCAAGTTCACGATCGAACCGCTGGAGCCTGGCTTCGGCTACACGATCGGTAACTCGATTCGGCGGACCCTGCTGTCGTCCATTCCGGGCGCGGCGGTCACGTCCATCCGCATCGAGGGTGTGCTGCACGAGTTCACCACGGTTCCCGGGGTCAAGGAGGACGTCACCGACATCATCCTGAACCTCAAGCAGCTTGTCGTCTCCTCCGAGCACGACGAGCCCGTGGTGATGTACCTGCGCAAGCAGGGCCCGGGGGCGGTTACGGCCGCCGACATCGCCCCGCCGGCCGGCGTGGAGGTGCACAACCCGGAGCTGCACATCGCGACGCTGAACGGCAAGGGAAAGCTGGAGATGGAGCTGACGGTCGAGCGCGGCCGCGGTTACGTCTCCGCTACCCAGAACAAGCAGCCGGGGCAGGAGATCGGCCGGATTCCGATCGACTCCATCTACTCGCCGGTTATGCGGGTCACCTACAAGGTCGAGGCCACTCGTGTCGAGCAGCGCACCGACTTTGACCGGCTGATCCTGGACGTTGAGACCAAGCCGAGCATCCGGCCGCGGGACGCGGTCGCGAGCGCCGGCAAGACGCTGACCGAGCTGTTCGGCTTGGCCCGCGAGCTCAACGTCGACGCCGAGGGCATTGACATCGGCCCGTCGCCGACGGACGCCGCCCTGGCGGCGGACCTGGCGCTGCCGATCGAGGACCTGAACCTCACGGTCCGGTCCTACAACTGCCTCAAGCGCGAGGGCATCCACACTGTGGGCGAGCTGGTCGGCCGCAGCGAGCAGGACCTTCTCGATATAAGGAACTTCGGCGCGAAGTCCATCGAGGAAGTCAAGCAGAAGCTGATCGACATGGGCCTGTCGCTCAAGGACTCCCCGCCCGGGTTCGACCCGAGCAGCGCCGTGGACTCGTTTGCCGCTGGCGAAGACGAAGAAAGCTACGTGGAGACCGAACAGTACTAAGCGGTACTGCTTCGGCAGAGAAAGGGTTAACCAATGCCCACGCCTACCAAGGGTGCGCGCCTCGGCGGCAGCCCGGCTCACCAGAAGCTCATGCTGGCGAACCTGGCCACGTCGCTGTTCGAGCACGGGAAGATCACCACGACGGAGGCAAGGGCGCGCAGGCTGCGCCCGGTCGCGGAGAAGCTGATCACCTTCGCGAAGCGGGGTGACCTGCACGCTCGCCGCCAGGTGCTGACCGTAGTGCGGGACAAAACCGTCGTGCACACGCTGTTCACGGAGATCGGCCCGGGCTTCGCGGAGCGCCAGGGCGGCTACACCCGGATCACCAAGCTCGGCCCGCGCAAGGGCGACGCCGCCCCCATGGCGGTCATCGAGCTGGTGACCGAGGAGGCCGGCACCTCCCGTCCGCGCCGCCGTCGTCGCGCCGCCGCCGAGGCTCCGGCCCCGGCCGCCGCGGAGACCGCTGCGGAGGAGACTGCCGAGGCGCCGGAGGCCGAGGCCGAGGCCGCGACCCCGGAAGCCGAGGCTGCGACCGAGGCGCCCGAGGCCGAGGCCACCGAGGCCGCGACCGAGTCCGCTGAGGACGAGACCGAGGCCTAGTCGGTACCCGCTTGAACGATGGGTGTCCCCGCACTGCGGGGGCACCCATTTTTCTTCTGAACGGATAATGGTGACTGTGGACGACCCTGATTTTTCCCCCGGATCCGCCGACGCCATCCGGATCAAGCTCCACATCGCCTATGACGGGCGTGACTTCTCGGGATGGGCTCCGCAGCCGCAGCCGGACGTGCGAACCGTGGCCGGGGAACTGGCGGATACGCTGGGGAAGGTCCTGCGGATGCCGGAACCTCCGCGCCTGACCGTGGCCGGCCGCACGGACGCGGGTGTACACGCCCGGGGCCAGGTCGCGCACGTGGACCTGCCCGCCGGGATCTGGGCGGAGGCGGCGCGCCGCCACGGCCGGCCCATGCCCGCGGCGTCCGACATCGACGAGCAGGCGTCGCGTCGGCTGCTCCGCCGCCTGTCCGGCGCCCTGCCGCCGGACATCCGGGTCCGCGGGCTCGGACCCGCTCCGGCCGGGTTCGACGCCCGGTTCTCCGCCCTGTGGCGGCGCTACTCCTACCGGGTCTGCGACGACGCGGCCGCCGCCGACCCGCTGCGCAGGCACGACACCCTCTGGCACGGCAAGCCGCTGGACCTGGCCGCGATGAACGCCGCGGCGGCGGAACTGACCGGGGAACACGACTTCGCGGCGTTCTGCAAGCGGCGGGAGGGCGCGACGACGGTACGGGCCCTGCGCTGGCTCGACTGGCGCCGAGGCGACGACGGGATCGTCGTCGGACGGGTGATCGCCGACGCGTTCTGCCACAACATGGTGCGGGCCCTCGTCGGAGTCCTGCTGCCGGTGGGGGAGGGGGCCCGGCCCGTGTCCTGGCCCGCCGAGGTGCTGGCGGCCGGCGTCCGGGATTCCGCCGTCCGCGTCGCCCCGCCGCATCCCCTCTGCCTGGAAGAGGTCAGCTACCCGCCCGACGCGGAACTGGCCGCACGAGTCCAGCAAACCCGTCGGCTCCGCACCCTCGGCCCGCCCGACGACGCTGCCCCCGGCGCCCCCGGCGCCCCCGGCACGGCCGGCGCCCCCAGCACCCCGTCCACCGGACGCGATGTCACATAGGACACCCTCTATGGGAGGCCAAGACGCGTCGAGTCCGGAATTAGGCGGTGGATGCGTCATCGAGCACGCAGCACGAAGGGCGCCGATGTCACATCGGCGCCCTTCATCGTGGCTGGAGAAGGGGCAGGGGCGCTAGGCTCCAGAACCGGGCTTGCCGTTGATCATTCGCTGGCTCAGGGCGCTGTTCGCCGTCGAGGAGATCAGGTCCTTCTCGAACTGCTCCAGCTTCTGCTGATCGGACTTGGTCGGCGTGGCCTCGTTGCCCATCTCGGCCCAGGTCAGGATCAGGTAGTGCCCCTTGTACTGGGACTCCATGATGCCGGTGCTCTTGCCGAGGTTGGCGCCGTCGCCCGAGTTCGAGGCCAGGGGGGCGATGAAGTCGCTGGTTCCCACGGTCCGGCCGGCGTAGTGCGCCTGGTTGGAGGAGGATAGGTTGACGACGCCGATGGTCCCCATGAGCTCGCTGTCCCCGCTGCCGGAGGTATAGCTGGCCCGGACGACCTGCGTGCACTTGCCCTTCTTGGCGGCGTTCTGCAGCGACGACCCGAGCAGGGCGCCAGAGCACGTCTTGTCGACTTTCGTGACGATCCGGGTGAAGTTCAGCTTGTCCGTCTCGTTCAGGACCGCCGGGGGGTAAAGCTCGTTCACCGTCAGCGGCTGCGGGTCGTCTGACGCGTTCGTGATGTGGCAGAACGGCCCGTACTTCGCGGTGCACGAAAGAGCGTTGTTGCTATTCGAGGTGATCGGGGCGTCGGGCGCCGAGGCCTGGTTGCTGGGGTTGATGATGAGGAAGTAGACCGCGGCGAGGGCGCCGACCAGAACGACCGCCGATCCGCCGATCATCAGCTTCCGGTTGCCCTTCTTACGGGCCTTGCCGGGCCGGGCGATGGTCGCGGTGCGCGAGGCCGCCGCGCTCCGGGCCGCGCTGAGGGCGGCTCCGCCCCGGCCGGCCGCGGCCTTCCCCCTCTTGCCCTTCTTGCCTTTCTTTCCCCTCGTCCCGGCCGCCGCCGCGGCGCCCATCGCGGCACCGGCCGCCTCCGGGATGGGAAACGGATCCTGGCCCTCGGCCTGCTCGCCGTCGAACCCGTCGCCGCCGAAGCCGCTGGAAGCGCCGGGGTAGGAACCGCCGTCGTAGCCCCGGCCGGGCTCGAACACGGCGGTCTGGCCGCCGAAACCGCCGGGCTGGTCGTCGAACGCAGCGGGGTTGGCGCTCGTCGGCGCCGGCTCGTTGTAGGCGAACTCCGCGCTCGTCGGCGCCGGGTCGTGATAGGCGAACTGCGCGCTGGTCGGCGCGGGCTCGTCGTAGACGGGCTGCGCCGTGGTCGCCGCGGGGCCCTGGTAATTGGCGTAGTCGTCGTAGTCGTCGTACCCCTGCTGGGATCCGTACCCGCCGGAGCCGTAGCCGCCCTGATCCTGCACGTTCTCGTAGCCCGGGTACCCCTGATCACGGGGGTCGTCATTCAGGACCGGCTGGTGCCGGGTCTGCGAGATTCCGCCCGGGGGACCGGAATCGATCGCGGGCGGGGACGGGAACGCGCCCCGGGGCGGCTGCTGGAACCCGCCGCCGGGAGGCGGGGCGTCGTAGTCGCCGGGGCGGTAGCCCTCCGGGATGGCCGGCCGGCTGTGCATGCTCGTGTCGGCGAAGCCGCCGGAGCGGCTGTCGCCGTACCAGTCGTTGTCGGGGAAGCCGCCGGCGGGCTGGCCGGGACCGCCGTAGCCGTCCTGGCCGCCGTAACCGCCCTGAGAGCCGTAACCGTCGTGGCCGCCGTAGCCGCCCTGATCGTCATAACCGCCCTGGGAGCCGTAGCCGCCCGGGTAAGACTGCTGCTGCCCACCCTGGTAGGACGGCTGGCCGCCCTGAGGGCCGTAGCCGCCCTCAGGGCCGTACCCGCCCTGAGGGTCATAGCCCTCGTGGCTTCCGTAGCCGCTGTAGCCGTCCTGGCCGCCGTAACCGCCGCCGTGCTGCGGCGGGGCGCCGTACGGATCGCCGCCGTAATTGCCGTAGTCGTCGCGGGACGGGCCCTGCCAGGGCTCTTCGCGCCGCGGGTCTCCCCATGTGCGGGAGGCGTCGTCACCCCGGTATCCCATAATCTACGAGGGTATCGCCCTGGCCGTGGTGTCATGGGATCTCGTGGAAGTTTCGGCGCACTGCCACGGAATTGTCACATTTTGCGCCCCGGATCCCAGGGCTGACAGACGCCCTCTTTACGTAAGGTAACCTTGGGCTGGTACGCGAGACCCAGGAAACTATCGCGGCATGTTCCACTCGGGGGCGCTTTGGCGCTGCACGCTGTTTAGGAGTATGCTGCTTGGGCGTCATCCGCGACGAGTAGTACGTGGCGTTCCGTTCGCCGTACGCGCTGTATTGCGCCGTGGGTGCGGAGCGACGGACCCGTCTGCGGAATGGTCATTGGATCTGATGACCCGGCGGCAGGGTCTCCTGGATCACGAACCACATGCGAAGGCTTACTACTGTGCGCACAATCAGCCCGAAGGACAGTGAAATCACGCGTCAGTGGCACGTCATCGACGCCACCGACGTTGTGCTCGGCCGCCTGGCCACTCACGCGGCTCAGCTGCTGCGGGGTAAGCACAAGCCCATCTTCGCGCCGCACGTGGACACCGGCGACTTCGTCATCGTGGTCAACGCCGAGAAGGTCGCCCTGAGCGGTCAGAAGCTGGACCAGAAGAAGGCGTACCGGCACTCCGGCTACCCGGGCGGGCTGCGCGCGGTGAGCTACGGCGACCTGCTGGAGAAGCACCCGGAGCGCGCGGTCGAGAAGGCCATCCGCGGCATGCTGCCGAAGAACTCCCTCGGCCGGAAGACGCTGAGCAAGCTCAAGGTCTACGCGGGTCCCGAGCACCCGCACCAGGCCCAGAAGCCGCAGCCGTACGAGATTAAGCAGATCGCCCAGTAGGGTGCCGCTAGGAAGCGTGAGGAATAACAACGTGGCTGAGCCCACTGGCGTGGAGACGCCCGCAGACGACGCTGGTTACTTCGAGGAGGGATACTCCGCCCAGAGCAACGAGGGCGAGTTCAACCCCGAGGACGCCCCGTCGGAGTACACCAGCGAGAGCCCCGAGGCCGCGGCTTCGGACGCGACGACTGGCCAGCGCCAGATCGTGACCGGCAGTGCTTCCGGGACCGGCCGCCGCAAGGAGGCCATCGCCCGGGTCCGCATCGTCCCGGGGACCGGCCAGTGGAAGATCAACGGCCGTGACCTCGACACGTACTTCCCGAACAAGGTGCACCAGCAGCTCGTCAACGAGCCCTTCGTGACGCTGGGGGCCGAGGACCAGTTCGACATCATCGCGCTGATCAGCGGCGGCGGCATCACCGGCCAGGCCGGCGCGCTGCGCCTGGGCGTCTCGCGGGCCCTCACGCTCGTGGACCCGGAGAACCGTCCCGGCCTGAAGAAGGCCGGCTTCCTGACCCGGGACGCCCGGGCCAAGGAGCGGAAGAAGTACGGCCTCAAGAAGGCCCGTAAGGCTCCGCAGTACTCCAAGCGCTAGTTCCGGCATGGGTCGGCTTTTCGGTACCGACGGCGTGCGCGGGGCCGCCGGGCACGACCTGACGGCGCAACTCGCGATGGACCTCGCGGTAGCGGCGGTTCCGGTGCTCACCAAGCTGGGCACCGGCGCCGCCCCCGGCGAGGGCAGTACCCCGGCTGGACGGGCGAGCCGTCCGGTCGCGGTGATCGGAAGGGACTCCCGCGCCTCGGGCGACTTCCTGGAAGCGGCCGTGGTCGCCGGGCTGGCGGCCTCGGGCGTGGACGTTCTCCGCCTCGGCGTCATCCCCACCCCGGGCGTGGCCTACCTGACCGGCGCGATGAACGCCGACTTCGGCGTGGTCCTGTCGGCGAGCCACAACCCGGCACAGGACAACGGGATCAAGTTCTTCGGACGCGGCGGCGTCAAGCTGCCCGACGAGACCGAGGACGCGATCGAGGCACGCGTGGCGGCGCCGGGCCCGGTCAGCGAGCCGTCCGGCGGCTTCGGGCGGGTCACGGACGCGTACTCCCAGCACGACACCTACCTTGAGCACCTGCTGTCCAGCCTTCCGGTACCGGAGGACGGGCGCGGTCCGCTCGAGGGCCTGAGGGTCGTCGTGGACTGCGCGCACGGCGCGGCCTACAGCATCGGCCCGCGCGCACTGCGCCGCGCGGGCGCCGAGGTCATCGCCGTCGGTGCCGCCCCGGACGGGCTCAACATCAATGCGGGCTGCGGATCCACGCATCTCGAGGTCCTGCAGGCCGCGGTGGCCGAGCACAACGCGGACGCCGGCCTCGCCTTCGACGGCGACGCGGACCGGTGCCTGGCGGTGGACGACGAGGGACAGTCGCTCGACGGCGACCAGATCCTCACCATCCTCGCCACCGAGCTCAAGACAACCGGCCGCCTGGCGGGCGACACGGTCGTCGTGACCGTGATGTCCAACCTGGGCTTCCACGACGCGATGCGCGAGGCGGGAATCACCGTCATCCAGACGCCGGTCGGGGACAAGCACGTGTACGCGGCCATGAGGGAGGGCGGCTACATGCTCGGCGGCGAGCAGTCCGGGCACATCATCCAGATGAGCCACGCGACCACCGGAGACGGCGCGCTGACCGGCCTGCAGCTGCTGGCCGCGGTCAACCGTTCCGGTGCCTCGATGTCAGCGGCGGCGAAGCTCATGACCCGCTACCCGCAGGTGCTCGTCAACGTGAAGGGCGACAAGGAACGCGGCATGGCCAGCCCGGCCGTCGCCGAAGCCGTGCGGGCCGCGGAGGCCCGGCTCGGCGACACCGGCCGGGTCCTGCTCCGGCCGAGCGGCACCGAGCCCAAGATCCGCGTCATGGTGGAGGCCCGCGAGAACGAGGTCGCGGAGCAGATCGCCAGCGAACTGGCCGGTACCGTCCGCGCCGCCATGGAGGTCTAAGACCCCTGCATCCCCCCGCCTTATGTTCGCGGCTTGTGTCGTCAGGGCAACAGAAATCGCGAACATAGCGGCGGGTGGCGCTGGATAGCGCCTGGTGGGGCGGGGCAGGATAGGCAGCGTGCGTGACGCTTACCAGGTAGCCAAGGTACGGGAAGCGGAAGCGGCGCTGATGGCGCTCGTTCCGGGCGGGGCCCTGATGTACTACGCCGCCGCGGGGCTCGCGGCGGTCTGCGCCAGCCTTCTGCGCGAAGGCCGCGGCGGGGTCTACGGAGCCCGCGTCGCCGTGCTGGCCGGTCCCGGCGACAACGGCGGCGACGCCCTGTACGCCGGCGCGAGACTCGCCGCCCGGGGCGCCGCGGTCACCGCGGTCGCCGCCGCCGGGGACCGTATCCACGAACCGGCCGCGGCGGCGCTGCGAAACGCCGGCGGGCGCGTCATCCGGCCCGACGACGCCGAAGACCCCGGGCGCGACACCAGGAGCGCCATCGGCCGGGCCGACCTCATCCTCGACGGGCTGCTCGGCATCGGCGGCCGGGGCGGCCTGCGCGAGCCCTTCGCGACCCTGGCCCACCTCGCCGCCCATGCCGGGGGCACGGTGGTCTCGGTCGACCTGCCCAGCGGCGTCGACGCCGACACCGGCACGGTCGACGGCCCGGCCGTGAAGGCGGACGTGACCGTGACCTTCGGCGCCCTCAAGCCCGGCCTGCTGATCGACCCGGGGGCCGGCCACGCCGGGGTCATCGAGTTCACCGACATCGGCCTGAAGCCCTACCTGCCCAAGACCCCGCACGCCCAGGCGGCCCAGCACCGCGACATCCGCAAGCTCCTCCCGCATCCCGGCTCCGAGTCCGACAAGTACCGCCGGGGCGTCCTCGGCCTCGTGGCCGGCAGCGCCCGCTTCACCGGTGCCGCCCTGCTCGCCGCCGGGGGCGCGGTCCGCGGCGGCTCCGGAATGGTCCGGCTGGTCACGGACTGCGAGCCCGCGATGATCGTCCGCCCGGAATGGCCGGAAGTCGTGGTGACGGAACCGGAAGCGGGGATCCGTTCGGATGAGGAGTTCCTGGAGGGAGTCGGGCGGGTGCAGGCCTGGGCGGCCGGCCCGGGAATGGGTACCGGCGCCGGCGCCGCCGCCCGGCTGGGCGCGATCCTGCGCACCAGCCTGCCCGTCCTGGTCGACGCCGACGGACTGACCCTGATCAGCCAGCACGAAGGGCTGCTGCCGCGCCCGGCGCCCACCCTGCTCACCCCGCATGCCGGGGAACTCGGCCGCCTGCTCGGCGCCGACCCGGCCGACGTGACGGCCCGCCGGGCCGAGCATGCCCGCGAGGCGGCCCGGAAGTACGGCGCGACCGTTCTGCTCAAGGGATCGACCACGGTCATCGCCCAGCCGGGGGATGAGCCCGTCTACGTGAACACGACCGGCACGCCGTGGCTGGCCACCGCGGGCACCGGCGACGTGCTGTCCGGGCTGGCGGGCGCTCTGCTGGCCCAGGGCCTGCTGCCGCCGCAGGCCGGCCTGGCCGCCGCCTACCTGCACGGACTCGCCGCCCGGGTCGCGGCGAGCGGTCGCCGCCGCCGGGGGGCCGGCGAGGCCCCGATTGGCGCGTCCGACGTGGTCCGGGCGCTCCCGGGAGCCTTCCGGGCCCTCTACCCTTGATCTCCATGCGAAGCCATGCGGAAGCGCAAGTCGACCTGAACGCGATCAGCGAGAACACCGCCGCGTTCACCCGCCGCGTGGCGCCCGCCGCCGTGATGGCGGTGGTGAAGGCGGACGGATACGGCCACGGCGCGGTCCCGGCGGCCCGGGCCGCCCTGGCGGGCGGAGCGGCCTGGCTCGGCGTGGTCCACGTACGCGAGGCGCTCGAACTCCGCGACGCCGGGATCGACGCGCCGGTGCTGACCATGATGGCGATCGGGGCCGACGACCACACGGAGGCGATCCGGCGGGACGTCGACGTGAGCGCGGGCACCGCGGAGATGGTGCGGCACCTGGCGTCACGGGCGAAAGAGGCGGGGAAGACGGCCCGGGTGCACCTGAAGGCCGACACCGGCATGAACCGGGGCGGGGCGACCCCGGCCGACTGGCCGTCGGTCGTGTCGGCGGCCCTGGCGGCCGAATCGGACGGGCACCTGAAGGTCGTGGGCCTCTGGTCCCACTTCGCGTCGTCCGACGATCCGGGGAACCCGTCGATCGCCTCGCAGATCTCGGTCTTCCGCTCGGCGGCCGACTACGCGGAGAAGGCCGGCGTCACCCCGGAGGTCCGGCACCTGAGCAACACCGCGGCCGCGATCGACGTCCCCGAGGCCCGCTTCGACCTCGTCCGGGTCGGCGGCGGCGTGTTCGGCCTGTCCACGCTGCCCGGCGGAGCCCCCGGGTGGCTCACCCCCGCGATGACGCTGAAGGCCCGGCTGATCCAGGTCAAGCGGGTACCGGCGGGCTCCGGAGTCTCCTACAACCACCGCTACTACACGCCCCGCGAGACCACGCTCGGCCTGCTGCCGCTCGGCTACGCCGACGGCGTGCCCCGGGCCCTGACCAACACGCGGTTCGCGTTCGCCCGGGGCCGCCGCTGGCCGATCGCGGGCACGGTCTGCATGGACCAGCTAGTGATCGACTTCGGTGACGAACCGGTCGAGGCAGGCGAGGAGGTCGTGCTGTTCGGCCCGGGGGCCGACGGCGAGCCGACCGCCCAGGAGTGGGGCGAAACGCTGGACACGATTTCCTATGAGATCGTCACGGGGATCGGCCCCCGCGTGCCAAGGTCGCACTCATGAATACCCCGAACGGATCGTCGTTCCCGCTCACGGTCGAGCCTGCTGGGACGTCGGAGGAGATGAGGGCGCTCGGGCGGCGGCTGGCCGCCGTGCTGCGCGCCGGTGACCTGGCCATCCTGAGCGGGCCCCTGGGGGCGGGCAAGACCACGCTGACCCAGGGCATCGCCGACGGGCTCGGGGTGCGCGGGCCCGTGACATCGCCCACGTTCGTGATCGCGCGGGTGCACCCGTCGCTTCGCTCCCCGGTCGGCCCTCCCCTGGTCCACGTGGACGCCTACCGCCTGGGCAGCGTCCTGGAGATGGACGATCTCGACCTCGACACGGACCTGGCCACCTCGGTCACGGTCGTCGAATGGGGTGCGGACCGCGCGGAGGGGCTCTCGGAGAGCCGGCTGGAAATCGAGATTGCCCCGGCGCCGACGGACGTCATCGATGGTGATTCTCCCCGCACAGTGCGGGTAACCGGCGTGGGCTCACGCTGGCAGGACACCCAGTTGCCGCACGTAGATTCCGGTAATCGGCTCTAGCGGCCCCTGTACTGTATATAGCCTTTAGATCACGATTGCCCGCAAGCAAGCCCCTTCCCCGGAGGCCCCACGTGAGTCAGTACGGGTCGGATTCCGATCGCCCGCGCGGCCGCCGTCGTCGTCCCGACAGTGACTGGTCGGGGTACGACGCGCCGCCGGACGGTCGTGAGTTCCCGGACCTCCAGCCCATCCGTCCCCGTGAGGCCCGGGCCCGCGACGCGAGGCAGCCGGGCGGCGGGTTCGCGGGCGGGGCCGTCCCGGGCTCGTTCCAGGGCGGCGGCAACGTACCCGGCGCGTTCCAGGACGCGCCGCGGGCCCCGCAGGGATACCAGGACCCGCAGGCTTATCCGGGCGCTCAGGGCTATCAGGACCCGCAGGGATACCAGGGGGCGCAGTACGGGCAGTACGGCCAGCCAGAGGCGCCCTCCCGGTTCGGCGCACCGCCCGCGCCGGCGGGACGGCACTCGGCGCCGCAGCCGACGCTGTCCCCGCAGCCGGGGATGGGCGCGCAGCCGGGGATGGGCGCGCAGCCGGGGATGCCGATGGCCCCCGGCGCGGGCTCGCACGCTGCTCCCGGGCAGCCGATGCCGCAGCCGCCGATGTCGCAGCCGGGGGCGCGGCGCCGGGGCGGGCCCGCGGGCTGGGACGACGAGGATTCCGACGACCCGATGGCCGCGTTCTCCGAGCGCTGGCAACGGCGCGGGCAGGACGGCCCGGCGGACCGGCGCAGGCGGAAGCGGCTCTACATGATCACCGGCGGCGTGGCGGTCATCGCCATCGCGGCCGTCGTGTACTTCTTCACCGCCGGGCCCGGCGGAACGACCAACACCGGCATCAACTCGCTCGTCACCTCGTTCCTGCCCGGCGAGCTGAAGTCCGTGCCGAACTCCTGCACCGCGGTCCCGTCCGGGACGGTCAGCCAGGTCCTGCCCGGGCCGGCGAAGCAAGCGGCCCCGCCGATCAACAGCGGTCAGCAGAGCAGCCAGTGCACCTGGACCCTGGACAACCCGCCGACCTACCGGGTGCTCGAGGCCAACCTCACCGCGGAGGCGCCCAGCGGCCTGGCGTCCGGAGACGGCAGTGCCACGTTCGCCGCCGAGGACGCCTTTAACGCGGCGGAGGCGGCCAAGAAGAAGCCGGGCGCCGCCGGACAGGCGCCGGCCACGATCACGGACGTCCCGAACCTCGGAGACAGCGCCTTCTCGGCTTTCCAGCAGTTCAAGTCGGGCGGCTCCATCATGGACATGGCGACGGTCGAGGTCCGGTACCACAACGTGATCATCCAGATCGTCCTGAACGGCATCGACCACAGCAGCACCGGCAAGCAGTACGGCCCGGTCTCCCAGTCCACCCTGACCAGCCAGGCCGAGTCCGTCGCCCAGCAGGTAACGACCAAGGTGAAGGGCTGATGGGCTGGCGCGATGGCCACGAACGCCATCGCGTGTGTGTTTCTCAGTCCGTGGTCTACTAACCTCGTCATCTGTGCTGATCCTTGGACTGGATACCGCGACGCCGGCCGTGACGGTGGCGCTGCATGACGGGGCGCGGCCGCTGGCCCAGATGGTCACGGTTGACGCGCACCGGCACGCGGAACTGCTCATGCCCTCGATCTCCGCGGTGATCGACGAGGCGGGCGTCACCCGGGCCGACCTGACCGGTATCGCCGTCGGGGCCGGGCCCGGGCCCTTTACCGGGCTGCGAGTCGGACTGGTGACCGCGCGGGTACTCGGCCTGGCCCTCGGAATCCCGGTCTACGGCGCCTGCACCCTTGACGTGATCGCCGCCGACGTCGAAGCCGCCGAGGGGTTTGGCCGCGGGGGGTACGGGGGGTCGTCCCCCCGGGAAATCGAGAAAGACGCGCCCGGTAAGATGGCGAATTCTGCCATCGGGCGCGGTTTTCTCGTCGCCTCGGACGCGCGGCGGCGCGAGGTCTACTGGGCGGCCTACGACTCCGGAGGCCGCCGGCTCGGCGAGCCCGCCGTGACCGTCCCCGCCGCGGTTCCCGCCGGCGGGCGGCCCGTGGCCGGAGAGGGCGCGGTGCTGTACCCGGACCTTCTGCCCGGCGCGACCGGCCCGGTCTATCCCGCCGCCGCCAGCCTGTGCCGGCTCGTGGCGGACGCGCTGAAGGCGGGCGAGGAGGACCGGCTTCTGCCGCCCGACCCGCTGTACCTGCGCCGCCCGGACGCCCGCGAGCCCGGCGCCCCCAAGCGGGTCACCGAGACCGCCGCCCCGAAGCGGGCCCCGCGGTGACGGAGGCCGAGACGGCGCGCCTGCGGGCGATGACCCCGGCCGACCTCGACGGCGTGCTCAAGCTGGAACACGAGCTGTTCCCCGACGACCCGTGGTCGCCGGAGATGTTCGCTCATGAACTGATGCAGCCGCCGGCCGACCGCCTGTACCTGGTGGCGTCACTGGAGGAGCAGCCGCTGGCCGGGTACTGCGGGATGCTGTTCGTGCCCGGCGGGACGGAGCCCGCCAGCGGGCAGGCCGAGGTCATGACGATCGCGGTCCGCCCGGACGCCTGGGGGCACGGCACCGGCTCGCTGCTGCTGTCCGCCATGCTCGAGGAGGCGAAGGCCCGCGACTGCGGGGAGGTCTTCCTCGAGGTGCGAGCCGACAACGACCGCGCGCACGGCCTGTACTCCAGGCGCGGCTTCACCGAGATCGGCGTGCGGAAGGGCTACTACCAGCCCTCCGGCACGGACGCGATCGTGATGCGGAAGGACCTTCGATGACTTCAGGCGGCCCGCTGGTGCTGGGCATCGAGACGTCCTGTGACGAGACCGGGGCCGGGATCGTGCGCGGCCGCGAGCTGCTGGCCGATTCCGTGGCCACCAGCATGGACTCCCACGCCCGGTTCGGCGGCGTGGTGCCGGAGGTGGCGAGCCGGGCTCACCTGGAGTCGATGACCGGCGTCCTCGACGCCGCCTTCGCCAAGGCCGGGGTCAGGCCGTCGGAGATCGACGCCGTCGCCGTGACCGCGGGCCCGGGCCTGGCGGGCGCGCTCATGGTCGGCGTGGCGGCGGCGAAGGCCTACGCGTACGGGATCGGGAAGCCGCTGTACGGAGTGAACCACCTGTCCGCCCACGTGGCGGTGGACCAGCTGGAGCACGGCCCGCTCCCGTCGCCCTGCGTGGCGCTGCTGGTCTCCGGGGGGCACTCGTCGCTGCTGCTGGTCCCGGACGTCACCGGGGGAGTGGAACCGCTCGGCGCGACGATCGACGACGCGGCCGGCGAGGCCTACGACAAGGTGGCGCGGGTCCTCGGCCTGCCGTTCCCCGGCGGCCCGCCGATCGACAAGGCCGCCGGCGACGGCGCCCCGGACGCGATCAAGTTCCCGCGGGCCAAGTACCACGACGGCACGCTCGACTTCTCTTTCGCCGGCCTGAAGACCGCGGTCGCCCGCTGGGTGGAGGCGAAGCGGGACGCGGGGGAGGACGTTCCCGTGGCGGACGTGGCCGCCTCGTTCCAGGAGGCGGTCGCGGACGTGCTGACCCGCAAGGCGGTCCAGGCCTGCCAGCGCCATGACGTCAGGGACCTGGTGATCGGCGGCAGCGTGGCCGCCAACTCCCGGCTGCGGGCCCTGGCCGCCGACCGGTGCGAGAAGGCGGGGATCCGGCTTCGGGTGCCGCGTCCCGGCCTGTGCACCGACAACGGCGCGATGGTCGCCGCTCTCGGCTCCTCGATCGTCGCCGCGGGCCTGGAGCCGTCGCCCCTGGACATCCCCGCCGACTCCTCCCTCCCGGTCACCGACGTCCTGATCTCATGAAAAATCCGCGGTGAGTGCCGGACGGACGGCACTCACCGCGGATCGCGAGGTGGGCTACTTCGAGCCGAAGATGCGCTTGCCGACGTAGGCGGCGAGGGCGACGCCCACGACGACCGGCACGACCCGCTTCAGGACCGGGACCGCGACCAGCTTGACCACGTTGAGGGAGTCCTCCTGCGCCGAGGCCGGGCCGGAGGGGGCCGTGGCCGAGGCGGCGTCGGACGGCAGGGGCCCGCCGGCGGTCGGCGTCATGGTGTCGTTGGTGCTGCCGGAGGTTGCGCCGTTCCCGGAAGCGGTGCTGCCGGGGACGGAGGAGGATGCCTTGCCGTCCGCGGGGGCGTCCGCGGCGGGGGCGTCCGCCTGGCCCGGAGCGTTGCCGCCGTCCTGGATCAGGGCCTCGAGGTTGGTCGCGAACTGCCCGATCAGCTTGCCGCTCACCTCGGGCAGCAGGCTGCGGCCGAACTGGGCCGGGCGGCCGGTCACGTTCAGCGAGGTGTGGATGGAGACAACCGTCTGGCCCGCCGTGTCGGCCGGCTTCAGGGAGGCGTTCACGATGGCCGACGCGGTGCCGGCGCCCCGGGTCTCCTTGCCCTTCGCGTCAAGCGAGATGGTGTGGGTGGCCTGGTCCTTCTCGACGAACTTCGCGGTCCCCTTGTAGCTCAGGGACAGCGGCCCCAGCTTTACCTTGACCTGCCCCTCGATCTCGTCTCCGTCAACCGACAGGACGCTGGCGCCGGGCATGCAAGGGGCAATTCGTTCCACGTCCAGGAGAACGTCCCACGCCTGCTCCGGCGGCACGGGAACAGTGAACGAGTTGTCAAGCTCAATGGCCATTAGTCACTACCTTCTGCGCGGGTTTCCCTATTAGTTGATCACGAGTCTACGCCCCGCCCCGGTGCCATTACCGCCCCGCATTCACGACAGCAACGGGACCGATGCAGTCGCTATAGCGTCCGCGAAGGTCCCGTTGCTGTCGCCGTGAGGCGGTGGGGAGCGGCGGTGAGGATTACGAGAGGCCCGCCGCCGCGGTCAGGGCGCGGCCGGTGAGGACGCGGGCCAGGTGGCGGCGGTAGTCGGCCGCCGCACGGAGGTCCTCGGGCGGGTTCGTGCCCTCGTCGGCCCGGGCTCCGGCGGCGGCCAGTGCCGCCGGCGACGCGTCGGCCCCGGCGGCCGCGGCCTCGGCCGCGGACGCCCGCACCGGTACCGAGCCCATGTTGGTGAGCCCGACCCGGGCCTCCGCCACCTGCCCGTTCTCCCGCCGGACCGCCGCGGCGACCCCGACGATAGCCCAGGCCTGCGCGGTGACGTTGAACTTCTCGTAGGCGTAGCCCCAGCCCGACAGCTTGGGCACCCGGATCGCGGTGAGGATCTCGTCCGGGGCCAGTGCCGTGGTGAGGTAGTCGCTGAAGAAGTCCCCCGGCTTGAGCACACGGGAGCCGGACGGACCGGTGATCACGAGGTCGGCGTCCAGCGCCGTGACCACGGCGGGCAGGTCCCCCGCCGCGTCGCCGTGCGACAGGGCGCCGCCGATCGTGCCCCGGTGCCGGACGGCCGGGTCGGCGATCGTCCCCGCCGCCTCCGTGAGGAGCCCGGCGTGCGCGGCGATCAGCGGGTCCCGGGTGAGCTCGTAGTGCGTCACGAGCGCGCCGATCTCGATCGAGGACCCGTTATCGGTCACGGACCGGAGAGCGTCCAGGCCGGCGAGGTCCACGAGCACCGACGGATAGGCGAACCGCAGCCGCAGCAGCGGCAGCAGCGACTGGCCGCCCGCGATGACCTTGGCGTCCTCGTCGGACGCCAGAGCCCGGACCGCCTCCTCCAGCGAGGACGGCTTCACGTAGTCAAACTGCGCCGGAATCACCGGGCACCTCCCTTCGCCTCGTTAATAGCGCGCCAGACCCGCTCGGGGGTGCATGGCATTTCCACGTCCGTGACGCCGAACGGTCGCAGGGCGTCGATGATCGCGTTGACCACGGCGGGCGTGGACGCGATCGTCCCGGCCTCGCCGACGCCCTTCACGCCGAGCGGGTTCCCGGTCGACGGGGTCTCGGTCCGGTCGGTGACGAACGACGGCAGGTCGGCCGCCGACGGGATCAGGTAGTCGGCCAGCGACGCCGTGACCAGGTTCCCGGAGTCGTCGTAGGCCGCCTCCTCGTACAGGGCCTGGGCGATGCCCTGGGCGAGGCCGCCGTGGACCTGACCGTCCACGATCAGCGGGTTGATGACGTGCCCGATGTCGTCCACCGCCACGTAGGAACGGATCTTCACCCGGCCGGTCTCGGTGTCCACGTCCACGGCGCACAGGTGCGTCCCGTGCGGGAACGAGAAGTTGTCCGGATCATAGGTCGCGTCGGAGTCCAGCGAGGGCTCGACGCCGTCGGGCAGGTCGTGGGCCGCGAATGTCGCCAGGGTGATCTCGGCCAGGTTCTTGCCCTGGTCCGGGTCGCCCCGGACGGCCCAGCGGCCGCCCGTCCATTCCAGGTCCTCGGGGGATACCTCTAGCATGTGGGCCGCGATGGCCTTCGCCTTCTCCCGGACCTTGCCGCAGGCCAGCACGAGGGCCGTGCCGCCGACGGTCAGCGAGCGCGAGCCGTAGGTGTCCAGGCCCTTGGGCGAGACCTGGGTGTCGCCGTGCAGTACCCGGACGTCCTCGAAGGCCACCCCGAGCTGGTCGGCGACGATCTGCGACCACGCCGTCTCGTGGCCCTGGCCGTGGGCGCTGGAGCCGGTGACGACCTCGACCTTCCCGGTAGCGAGCATCCGGACGGACGCGTGCTCCCACCCGCCGGCGCCGTAGGACAGCGATCCGAGCACCCGGGACGGGGCCAGGCCGCACATCTCCGTGTAGGTGGAGACGCCGACGCCCAGGCGGACGGGGGAGGAAGCGGAGATCCGTTCGGACTGCTCTTTCCTGAGGCCTTCGTAGTTGAACAGTTCCCGGGCACGCGCGGTCGCCGCCTCGTAGTTGCCGGAGTCGTAGGTCAGGCCCGCGATCGTGTCGTAGGGGAACTCCTCGTGTTTGATCCAGTTCCGCTCGCGGATCTCCAGCGGGTCGACGCCCAGGTGCGCGGCCAGGTCGTCCATGATGTGCTCGATGGCGTAGGTCGCCTCGGGACGGCCGGCGCCGCGGTAGGCGTCGGTGGGGGTCTTGGTGGTGAACACGCCCGTGCAGTTGAACCGGTACGCGTCCATCTTGTAGATCGCGTTGAACATGAACGCGCCGAGGATCGGCACGCCCGGCGTCACCAGCATCAGGTAAGCGCCCATGTCGGCCAGCAGGTCCACGTCCAGGCCGCGGATCCGGCCGTCGGCGTCGGCGGCGAGCCGGATGTGCTGGATCTGGTCGCGGCCGTGGTGGACGGCGACGTTGCCCTCCGACCGGGACTCGGTCCACTTCACCGGCCGGCCGAGCCTCTTCGCGAGGAGAAGCGCCAGCACCTCTTCCGCCGTGACCTGAAGCTTCGAGCCGAAGCCGCCGCCCACGTCCGGCGCGATCACCCGCAGGCTCTGCTCGGGGATCCCGGTCACCATGGCCAGCATCAGGCGCAGGATGTGCGGGACCTGGGTAGCCGACCACATCGTGTACTCGTCGCCGACCGGCGCGCAGACCACCGAGCGGGGCTCCATCGCCGCCGGGATCAGGCGCTGCTGGCGGTAGACCCGGTCGAGCACGATCGGAGCGTCGTTGAACGCCGCGCCCAGGTCACCGTTGGCCAGCTCCCAGGTGTAGGACTTGTTGCCCTCGGCGTGGACCTTGACGGCGCCCGGCTTGATGGCTTCCCGCATGTCGAGGACCGGCTCGAGCTCCTCGTAGTCCACGTCGATGAGCTCGATCGCGTCGGCGGCCGCGTAGCGGTCCCGGGCGACGACCGCGGCGACGATCTCGCCGCCGTAGCGGACGGTATCGACCGCCATCGCCGGATGGTCCGGGAGGATCATGTCCTCGGAGACCGGCCAGGCGCAGGGGAGGGACCCCTGCTCGTCCTTGACGTCCTGGCCGGTGAAGGCCGCGAAGACGCCAGGGGCGTTCCTGGCCTCGCTGACGTCCACACGAGTGATCCGGGCGTGCGCGTGCGGGCTGCGCAGGAACGCGACGTGCGCCAGGCCGGGCAGCGTGATGTTGTCGGTCCAGTTGGTCTGCCCCGTGATCAGACGGGCGTCCTCTTTGCGGACGCGGGCCTTGCCGACCTCGGCCGGCGTCTCACCGATCGCGGTCATGCCTTCACCCCCTGGGCTGCCTTGAGAACGGCCTTCACGATGTTCTGGTAACCGGTGCAGCGGCACAGGTTGCCTTCCAGCCCCTCCCGGACCTGTTCCTCGGTCGGGTCCGGGTTGTCTTTCAGCAGATCCGTGGCGGCCATGATCATGCCCGGGGTGCAGTAGCCGCACTGGAGGGCGTGCTCTTCGTGGAAGGCCCGCTGCATGGGGTGCAGTTCGCCGTTGGCCAGGCCCTGGATCGTGGTGATGTCCGCCCCGTCCGCCTGCACGGCCAGCACGGAGCAGCTCTTGACCGAGCGCCCGTTCAGCGCGATGGTGCAGGCGCCGCAGTTAGAAGTGTCGCAGCCAATGGGGGTTCCGGTCCGCCCCGCGTGCTCTCTGAGATAGTGGACGAGGAGCAATCGCGGTTCGACGTCGTCGTCATAGCGGACTCCGTCGACGGTCACCGAGATGCGCATACGCGGCCTCCTTGCCGTGTCCGATTCTTGCCACGCTAGGACGGCCGGATGACGGGGTCAGTAGTCACATTGCGACTGGAGGATTTCGGCGACCGGACGGTAGTTTTCGGCGGCCGACTGGTCGGTAACGCTAAGTCCGAAATGAGGAGAACGCTCATGGCCGCTTCGGAAGAAGCACTGGGCCCGCCCTCGGCCGAGCAGCCAGTTGAGAAGGGGCTGAAAACCGGCGCGCTCGGCCTGTTGTCCACGATCGTCATGGGCGTCGCCTCAACCGCTCCCGCGTACAGCATCGCCGCGACGCTGGGCTTCATCGTCGCCGTCGTGGGGCTGGGATCCCCGGTGGTCGCGGTGCTGGCGTTCGTGCCGATGCTGCTGACCTCCATCGGGTACAGCGAACTGAACAAGGCCGACCCGGACTGCGGTACCACCTTCACCTGGGCCACGCGGGCCATCGGGCCGAAGACCGGGTGGGCCGGGGGCTGGGCGATCGTCGCGTCCGACGTGCTGGTCATGGCCAGCCTCGCCCAGGTCGCCGGGCAGTACGTGTTCCTGCTCGTCGGCGCGAACAGCATCGGCGGCAACCCCACCAGCGGTTGGGTGCTGCTGGTCGGCGTCCTGTGGATCGCCGTGATGACCTACATCTGCTACCGCGGCATCGAGGTGTCCGCGATGTTCCAGCGGGTCCTGCTGGGCGTCGAGGTGGTGATGCTGCTGGTCTTCTCGATCACGGCGCTGGTCCGGGTCACCACCGGCACCCACCCCGCGACTTCGGTACAGCCGTCACTGTCCTGGTTCAACCCGTTCCATCTCTCCAGCTTCCAGGCCTTCGTCGGCGGGCTGGTCCTGATGCTGTTCATCTACTGGGGCTGGGACACCGCGGTCGCCGTTAACGAGGAGACCAAGGACTCCGGCAAGACGCCCGGCCGGGCCGGCGTCATCTCGACGGTCATCCTCCTGGTCACCTACGTCCTGGTCATCTTCGCGGCCCAGTCGTTCGCGGGCGTCGGAAGCAAGGGCATCGGCCTGGGGAACCCGGACAACGCCAGCGACGTGCTCTCGGTGCTGGGAAACGCGGTCTTCGGCGCCCATGGCATCGGGCTGTTCCTCGCCCGGCTCCTGGTGCTGATGGTGCTCACCTCGGCCGCCGCGTCCACCCAGACGACCATCCTGCCCACGGCGCGGACCACGCTGTCGATGGCGACCTACAAGGCGCTCCCGGAATCGTTCGCCAAGATGCATCCGAAGTTCCTTACGCCGACCACCTCCACGATCGCCATGGGCGCCATCTCGATCATCCTCTACATCCCGATGAACTACATGTCCGGCGGCTACGTGATCGCCGACGCGGTGACCGGGATCGGCCTCTACATCGCCTTCTACTACGGGCTCACGGCCTTCGCGTGCGTCTGGTACTACCGCAAGACGCTGACCAAGAACGCGCGCGACCTGTGGATGCAGGGCATCCTGCCGCTGCTCGGAGGCCTGATCATGTACTTCGCCGGCGGCTGGAGCCTGTGGGAGGACTGGGACGTCGGCACCCAGAACAGCTACACGTCCTGGACGATGCCGTTCTGGCCGCACTGGCACATCGGCGGCGCGTTCGTGATCTTCTTCCTGTCGGCGCTGGCGGGGCTGATCGCGGGAATCTACATGCGGTTCTACCGGCCGGCGTTCTTCCGCAAGGAAACCCTCACCCGCGCCACGCCCACCCTGGTGCCGGACCTGGACTGAGTTTCCCCGGGGGCGTTCCGCGGCCCCGGAACGCGAAACGGCGGGGCGGAAAAGATTCCGCGCCGCCGATTCCTCGCTCAGTTATTACAGGCTGTTCAAAATGTCGGTCAGCAGGCGCTGGGTCTCAACGGCCGGCTCGGCCTGCAGGCAAAGCTGCTCCATGACCTCGAGATAACTGTCAACGTCAGCGGGCTTGTCCAGGTAAATAGCGCTGGTCAGCTGCTCAATGTAGACAACGTCCCGCAGGTCGGGCTCGTTAAAGCGCAAGATCGTGAACGGGCCGCCCATGGCCGGGTGCGATCCGACCTGGAAGGGCAGGATCTGCAGCGTGACCGCGGGGTGCTCGGCCATCTTGATCAGGTGCCGCACCTGATCCTGCATGACGGCCCGGCCGCCGATAGAGCGGCGCAGGGCGCCCTCGTCGATGACGGCCCACAGCCGCGGCGGGTCTTCCCGGTTCAGGATGTCCTGGCGGGCGAGACGGGCCTCAGCGCGCCGGACCACGTCCTCCTCGGAGGTCGCGTTCCCCAGGCGGATGATCGCGCGGGCGTAGTCCGGCGTCTGCAGCAGCCCGGGAACGAACTGAAGCTCCCAGCTCCGGATGAAGGAGGCGGCCGCCTCCAGCCCGAAGTACGGCTCAACCCAGTGCGGCAGGATGTCGGAATAGCCCTGCCACCAGCCCGGGGTGTTCGCCTCGCGGGCCAGGCGCAGCAGCGCCTCCCGCTCATCGCCGGCGGTGATCCCGTACAGCGTCAGCAGGTCTTGAACGTCACGCTCTTTGAACCCGACCCGGCCGTGTTCCATGCGGCTGATCTTGGAGTGCGAACCCCGGATGGCCGTCGCGGCCTGCTCGGTCGTAATGAACGCTTCCTCGCGCAGGCGGCGCAGGTGCCCGCCGAGCACGAGACGCTGGACGGTAGGACCGGCCGAGCGAGGACCGAACAACGCCGGAGCGCCCTCCCAGGAGGACTCCTCGGACGAGTGCATCACCACTCCTTGTGGGTATGGGGTCCCCGGACATGACCCGGGGCATGGCATATCTTTGCACGCGTTGATGGTGCTCCGGAAGGGCGACGGGTGACAATTCGAAAGACGTCCGGGAACCCCTGTGCTCCACTGAGCCGCGTGATGCGCCTCATCAGCTGCGCCATCTGCGATTATTGACGCTCATGAGAGAACGTGGTCGAACTCGCCTTCTTTGATGCCTCCGATGAAGGCCAGCATGTCGGCGCGACTGCAGAGGATGGCCGGGCCGGAGGGAAAGCGCGAGTTGCGGACCGCGACCGTTTCCCGGCCGAGAACCGCCATCTCCACGCAGGCCCCGTTCGGGTTGGACCGCGCGCTCTTGCGCCAGGCGGCGCCGAGAAGCTGCGATGCCGGCATGCCGTTGTAGATGTCTTCCATGTTCCTTCCAGCGGACGCGTTGAACAAGTTGGTAGAGCACCCCCCGGGCGAAACCACCTACGCTGGGCCGTACGGTACGCGCCCGCCGCCTTCGCGCGGCTCCCGCTGGGCTCGCGGCCTGGGGTCTGTAGCCTCGCGAGAGGCTCGCCACCGCCCGCCCGTACTGCCCGCAAGGCCCCTGCACGCCTCGAATGAACGTGCATCCGGCTCTTGCATTTGCACAATATATCAGGCACCATACAAGTAAGGCATACCCCACTAACTGCGACAGACAGGCTTTCCAGCCCCCATGACCATGCAGAAAGCGGATGCGTTGGCCCACCTGAGGGTTGTTGTCCAGCCGGACGGTGCGGAGCAGGACGAAGGCGTCATTCCCCCGATGGCGTCGCAGGCGAGCTGCCCTCAGCTGCTGCCTGTACCCTCCGCGTGGTGGGACACGTCTGCCGTCAGCAGCCGCCAGCTGAACCCGGTCCCGGAGGAAGCCAGGACGGCCCGGCAGTACGTCAGGGATCTTCTTCTGAACTGGGGCCTGTCCTACCTGGTCGATGACGCCGAGATGATCATCGCCGAGCTTGTCGTCAACGCGGTCCGTCACGGTCTGGCGGCCGCGTCCCCGGCGACGCCGGCCGCGCTGAAGCTGTGCCTGCTGCGCCGGGCCGGGGAAGTAATGATCGCGGTCACGGATCCGAGCAGCGAGGCCCCTCAGCCCCGCACCCCCGGCTGGACCGGGGAGAGCGGCCGCGGGCTGCAGATCGTAGGGGCACTGAGCCATCTCTGGGGCTGGTCTCCGATAGAGGGCCGGGGCAAGGCCGTCTGGGCGGTTCTCCAGGTTCGCTAACCGGGGCGCGCATCTGGAGGCCTCCCGTCGGCGGTGCCGGAAAAAGGAGGCGGGCCCCGGAAGGGCCCGCCTGTCTCGCATTTCTTTACGCGACCGGAGCGTCCGCGATCGACAGCACGTGCTCAACGAGGGTAATGAGGACGTCCTTGGCCGATTCCCGGGTCCGGGCGTCGCAGTTGATGATAGGCAGGCCGGGATCGAGGTCGAGAGCGATCCGGACATCCTCCGGGTCGTACACTCGCGAGCCCTCAAAATGGTTCAGCGCCACGATGAACGGGATTTCCCGGCGCTCGAAGTAGTCGATCGCAGGGAAACAGTCGGCGAGCCGGCGGGTGTCCGCGAGCACGACCGCGCCCAGGGCGCCGATTGCCAGTTCGTCCCACATGAACCAGAACCGCTGCTGGCCCGGAGTGCCGAACAGGTAAAGGACCAGATCCTCGCGGAGGCTGATCCGGCCGAAGTCCATCGCGACCGTGGTCGTGGTCTTCCGTTCCACGCCCGCGATGCTGTCAACGCCGGCACTCCGCTCGGTCAGCAATTCCTCGGTGCGCAGCGGCTTGATCTCGCTAACCGCTCCGACCAGCGTGGTCTTGCCAACTCCGAACCCGCCTGCGAGCAGGATCTTGATCGCCCGGTGCGAGTTGGCGTCAGCGCCCATGATGCGCGAGGGATTAAAGGCTCCGAAGGCCATGAAGAACCTCTCTAAGCGTGCTCTTATCAACCTGCCGTGGCCTCGTCGAAACCGGTGCGCTGATGTTGACAAGGCCCATTTCTCTCAGATCCGCCAAGAGTATGCGAACCACACCGAGCGGGAGATCAACATCCGACGCAATATCTACAACAGCTGTTGGTGACTGGACGAGTTGCAACACAGCAATGTGTTCCGGGGACAGAGTGTTGGGCACGCCCATCCCTGCCGAAATCGCTACCACCGATGCCACCAGGTCGAACGCGGCACCGGAGTGCCGCGTCCGGCCCTGGGTCAGAGCGTAGGGCCGGACCACCGGCCCGGCCTGAGCATCAATCCACCGCTCGTCGCGTGATGGCATTTACGATCACTTATCCCTAGCTGGCACTTCCGGGCTGGCTCGTTACGCGGACGGGGCCCGCATGTCCACCTGCAAGTGCTCGGCGGTGCGCTGGACCAGGACCGCCATCTCGTAGGCGACCTGCCCCACGTCGGGCTCCGCGCCGGTCAGAACCGCGAGGCACGTTCCCTGACCCGCCGCCATGACGAACAGGAAGCCGGAGGCCATCTCGATGATGGTCTGGCGCACCTCGCCGCCGCCGAAATGGCGGCCGGCGCCGCGGGCCAGCGACTGGAACCCGGCCGACAGCGCGGCCAGATGCTCCGCGTCCTCCCGGAGCAGTTCCTGCGAGGCGCCGAGGGCCAGCCCGTCCTGGGACAGGTAGACGGCGCGCTGTACGTCCGGAACTCGCTTCACCAGGTCGTCCAGGAGCCAGTCAAGCTGGTTGCCGGCGGGCTGCCCGCCGCCCTCGTAATAGTTGGAACCCATAGTTAGTGCCCTCCGTTGTCCCGAAGTTTCTGAGATCGGCCCTGCCGCCACCCGCGCTGCATGGCGGAGAACGTATTCTTCACGTCCGCCGGATTCGGCGCGGATGGCTGGTTCTGGGGAACCCCGGTCCCTTCTTCGGACTTGCGGAGCTGCGGCGCCAGGTTGGCCTGTCGCACGCGGCGCGGCAGGCCCTTGAAATCGTCCGTGTCGCCGCTGCCGGGATCCACAGATTCGTAACCGCTGTTCGGGCCGCCGTTGTTCCCGTATCCGTTGCCGGCACCGGGGTAATTCCCGCCGTAGGAAATGGGCCCGGTGTTCGGCATCCCGACCGGTTCGCCGAGTCCGGGAAACGGACCGGTTCCGGGGCCGTTCTGGCCGCCCGGGACGCCGTTACCGAATCCGCCGCCCAGCCCGTTCCCGTTGCCGATCCCGTTTCCGTTCCCGTTCCCGGTTCCGTAGAAGGAACTGCTGCTGTACCCCTGCGGTCCGGGGGCGCCGCCCATGGGCGGCTGGGACGCGGGCCTGCCCAGGGGGACACCGGTGAGTACCGAGCCGCCAGGCGGGTTCGGCCCGCCGGGGCCGCCCGGCCCGCCGAAGCCGCGGCCGGCGCCGTTCGGGGCCGGTGCCGGGGCCGGGGCCGGGTTCCCGAACGGGGAGGAGAGCGGGATGCTGTCCAGGTCCGGCGGGCCGCCGTGGGCGGAGGGGCCGCCCGGCCCGCCGTTGTAGCCGTTGCCCGGCCGGGGGCCGCCGTCCGGG
>Ga0131853_10004043_pt1 | contig 26332 bp, 27 predicted proteins | sample TergutLab28metaG_FD_92764 | JGI IMG/M metagenome (GOLD analysis project Ga0131853, IMG submission 92764) | Labiotermes labralis P1 segment gut microbial communities from Petit-Saut dam, French Guiana - Lab288 P1 (version 2) (version 2) | ecosystem: Host-associated > Arthropoda: Insects >... | reverse complement strand
GGAGCAAGCAAGGTTCCAGCATGAGTTTTCCAAAGGTCATTTGCTTTTTCCAGTTTGGTGCGGTGAATTTTTAAATCGTTAGAAAAGTGCGTGATAAATCCAGCACGTTCTCCTTTAACAAAATCCATTCTTGCTAGACCGCCGATATATAATGTTTGATCTGGATTCAACTGGAAAGCCATCGGTTTAATTTCTTTTTTCGGGGTGATCACTTTGAAATCTTTTTTATCAATATAATGCACCAGCTGATGCTCGTTGATAATTCCAGGGGTGTCGATAATTGATGATGATTGATCGAGTGGAATTTCAATGATGTCAAGGGTCGTTCCAGGGAAATGAGAGGTCGTGATTAAAGTGCCTGATTCCCCTGCATATTGGCGGATCAGTCTATTGATGAATGTGGATTTGCCGACGTTTGTACAGCCGACAATATACACATCACGGCCTTTGCGATGTTTATTGATCATTTCCATTAATCCATCAATCCCCTGCCCTTTTTCTGAGGAGATGATGGCGATGTCGATCGGGGCAATTCCCATATCACGGATTTCTTTGTTGAGCCAGTGTTTGATTTTTGCAGGATTAACCGAGCGCGGCAGGAGGTCGATTTTGTTGGCAGCCACGATAAGGTCATTGCCACCTATGTGACGGACTAAACCTTTTACAATCGTGCCTGTTACATCAAAAACATCAATGATATTGACCACTAGCGCATCTTGATCAGCGATGCCTTGAAGTATTTTTAGGAAATCATCACTTGTTAATTCAGTGTCGATAATTTCATTGTAATTTTTTAAGCGAAAACAACGCTGGCAATACACGATGCCCGCTTCGCTTTTATCTAAACTTGAAGCAGGTGTATATCCTACTTTTTCTTTGTCTTCTGTTTGAATGGCAACACCACAGCCGATACAGTTTAATTCTTCCATTTCTTTACACCTCAATATGGGGTGGCACTGGTAGGCCACGCTTTTTTAACCCTTTGACAATACGTCGCTCAATTTTGCGATTAAATTTGGTAATGTCCTCATCTGCTGATAAATTAACAGGTCGTACTAAAATCATATATAAACCACAGCGTTTGGCAACGGCTACGTCTGTTAAGAGTTGATCACCTAGAAAGACTACTTGATTTTTTTTGTAACCTTTCATATAACGCCTCACTTTATAGCGTAGCGGCTTGTACACATATCCATAAGCTTCAATTTCTAAATTCTCAGCGAAAATTCTTACTCGTTCATCATTGTTGTTAGATGCAATTTTCACTGTAAAACCAATTTCTTTAGCTTTTTCAAGCCATGCTAAAACCTCAGGTGTTGGTGACGGTGCATCGCTTCTTACTAAGGTGTTATCAAGATCAGTTAAAATAAGTCTTTTTCCTGACTGGTATAATTTTTCTAAATCAATCTCAAAGATATTCTCGACATACTCGTCAAATGTAAAATATTTTAGCATTTAAATTCTCCTAACAATTCCCCTGGTTTTCCCCTTTGAGACGTGTTTTTAGTTTTTGGATGAACGTGCTCTCGGATGTGTATCTTCAATGACTTTTTGTAAGTGGGTCTTACTCAAATGGGTGTAAATTTGTGTGGTGGAAATATCAGCATGACCCAATAATTCTTGTACAATCCGCAAATCTGCCCCGTTCTCAATTAAGTGGGTGGCGAAAGAATGGCGCAATTTGTGGGGGGAAATTTCTTTTTTAATTCCTGCAAGTCTCGCTTGTTGCTTCAAAATTTTCCAGAAGCCTTGTCTGGACATTCGTCCGCCTAGTCGATTTAAAAACAAAGCCTCTGTCCGGACACCCTCTTTTAAAAATTTCTGCCTTGCCCCTTTTAGATAACTATTTAATGCCTCGATTGCCACTTCTCCAATAGGAACAATTCGCTCTTTGTTTCCCTTTCCTACACAGCGGACAAATCCCATCTCTAGATACAAATCTTTTAAACCCAAATCTAATAATTCTGAAACACGCATCCCGGAAGCATATAGTAATTCAACCATAGCCTTGTTGCGAATGTCGTGTTTAGTTTTGTTTGTAAAGCTATCAAGTAATGTTGTCACTTCATCTAAATTCAAAACAGTTGGCAGGTTTTTGGGCAGTTTAGGGCTTTCCATAAGTTCACAAGGGCTGCCTTTGATCTGCCCTTCCGTGACTAAATAATGATAAAAAGCACGAATGGTTGATAGATGTCTTGAAACGGTTGTTGTTGCTAAGGGTCGATCATAAAGATGGGCTAAATAGTATTGCAAATCTGCTTTTGTTACTTCTTGAATCGGGCGTTTTTGCTTATCTAGAAACATGAAAAAAGATTGCATATCAAACTCATAGCTTTTAATAGTATTGTCACTTAATGCCAAGTCGATGAGCAAGTAATTCAGAAATTCTTTTAAGATTCTGTCTGTTTCCATGGTTTCACCTGTTACATTTAGTTTCGAATAATGATTTTCCCGTGCATTTGTTTTCTTTTTTCTTTAAGGGCACGACGCACTTGAACCAAGCCGAAAATTAAAGCAGCTGCGTATAAAAGGATCATCATGATAAGTCTAAATAATGACGGGAAATCTTGTAAGGCATAAATGACAACTTCAAATATGATTAAAAGAGGTGCCATAAATACAAATATCATTCCAGCTAAATACTTGTTTTTTTCTAAAAATATTTGTGCAATGGTTGCCGATAAAAACAAGCTAAAAGGAAATCCGGCTAAGGCGATACCTAAATTCGCATCATCAGTGGCCATGTGGTCAGAAAAAAATATAAAATTATTCCTAAAACTCATTATGACAACCAAAACCATTAGACAGGCACAAAAAATTTCAATTTTTCTTCTCATTTATATAACCTCCGCCTTAATTTTCCCCATCTATTATAACATATTTCGCCCTATACGAGGAGCGTAAAATATACTTTTTTCATATCTTTTAGCGATTTAGCAACTTGATGGTAAAAGGTAGTTGCTAAACGGCTAGCACCTACCTTTTAAAGTTTAGTTTTCTTCTAATTCGTAACTAACCACATCATGTAAAATTTCTTCTAAGGCCAATCCAACGCTTTTACTACTCACAGCTTATGGTAATTCTTCAACATAATCCATTTGCGCCTCACCGACATTTGAAATTTGACGGGCGCGTTTGGCTGCAATATACGCAATTTTATATTTTGAATCAATTTTTTCTAATAATTTATCAACTGAAGGTTCTCTCATTGACATTTAAAATCCCTACTTTCTCACATACTAAAAAATCCGGCTCTCATTAATTATATCAAAAATTCAGCCAAATTGCAATTTTTATTTGACATTTAAAACCTTTTTCCCATAACCCTCAAGGACTCTGTCACTTCTTGAGTGTTGCGCGTCAATAATGGCCATAATTCGATTTTTTGCATGGTCAACGGTGTCGTTAATCACAATATAATCATATTCATGGGCAAGTCCAATTTCCACTTCTGCTTTTTTCATCCGACCCTCAACACGAGCTGGATCTTCTGTCCCACGGTTGACAATCCGATAGCGTAATTCTTCCATGCTTGGAGGTGCAACGAAAATAAAGCAAGCATCCGGCATCACTTTTTTGACTTGTAGTGCCCCAGCTACTTCAATTTCTAACATCACATCTTTACCTGCATCTAGACGTTCTTGCACGTAATCGAGTGGTGTACCGTAAAAGTTCCCAACAAACTCAGCATGTTCAAGGAATTTCCCCTCTTCAATCCGTTGGGCAAATTCCTCATGGGTTACGAAAAAGTAGTCTTTTCCATTTATTTCGCCTATACGGGGCTTTCTTGTAGTCATAGAAACTGAATATTCCAAGCTGTGATGACTTTCTTCAAACACCTTTGCTCGCACAGTTCCTTTTCCAACGCCTGATGGTCCAGATAGGACGATAAGGACGCCTTTGTCTATTAGTTTCATCTTTTAATTACCTCGCCTTTTCAACGTATTCATGTATGATACCATATTTTGACGAAAATTGATACTCCTATTTTTTTTAAAATGCTGTCTTCCCGTTATAGTTCGTGTTATATTTCTCCATAAACGCTTCTCTAAAATCAAGCAAACGATCTGCCTTAATAGCTTCTTGAACCTGTTTCATCAGATCAATAAGAAAATATAAATTATGATAACTCACCAATCGCTGTCCAAATGTTTCATTGGCTTTTAACAAATGACGAATATAAGCTTTTGTATAATTCTGACATGTATAACACGAACAAGCTTCATCAAGCGGGGAAAAATCTCGCTCATAAACTTTATTTTTGACGATCACACGGCCGATTGAGGTCATGGCAGCACCATGTCTAGCTACTCGAGTTGGTAAAACACAGTCAAACATGTCGATGCCTCTAATGACACCATCAATTAAATCATCAGCTGCACCAACACCCATTAAATAGCGAGGCTTATCTTTTGGTAAGAAAGGAATGGCATATTCAACCATTTTGCGAGCTGTTTCTTTTGTCTCACCAACAGAGACACCACCGATGGAATAACCTGGAAAGTCCATTTCAACTAATTTTTTCGCTGAATATTCACGTAAATCTGGAAACTCTCCTCCTTGGACAATCCCGAATAAGGCTTGATCGTGACCTCGGGCATGAGCTTTTAGGCCTCGTTCTGCCCATCTTAGGGTTCTGTCGACTGATTTTTTCATATAGTCATGGGTCACTGGGTATGGCGGGCATTCGTCAAAGGACATGATGATATCAGCACCTAGTTTGTTTTGGACAGCTATTGAAATTTCAGGCGACATGAAAAGGGGGGCACCGTTGCGGTGGTCTCTGAATTTGACGCCCTCTTCTTCGATTTCACGCATTTTGCTTAGACTGAATACTTGGAAACCACCTGAATCTGTTAGGATGGGTTTATGCCAATTTTGAAATTGATGGAGACCGCCTGCCTCATGAACAATGTCTTCTCCTGGTTGTAACCATAAATGGTAAGTGTTTGCCAAGATAATCTCAGCATCCATTTTCAATAATTCTTCTGGTGATAAAGTTTTCACCGTCGCTAATGTTCCTACTGGCATAAAAATCGGCGTCTCAAAACTGCCGTGAGGGGTATGGATTTTTCCATAACGCGCTCCTGTTTGTTTGCATTCGTGAAGGAGTTCATATTTTAATGGTCCCTCAAATTTCTTTTCTTCCATCATTAACACCACATTCTCAAAGTTATTGTCATAAAATTATACATCATCTTGCCTATTAAGGCAATCTTATTTTTTGACCTTCTAAATCCATCAGGTAGAAATACCATGTTTCAGTTGAGATGATGACGGCTTCATTGCCAAATATTGTAAATGAAAAGACGTGCTCACTTAGTTGCGTGACATCTCCACCGATTCTTGGAATTTTATAAAATCCATTTTCTTCGTCGACCCCTACGATATAGTCTCCTATAATACCAAGTTCTATTACATCGATAAATTCACCAACTTCTTTTTCTTCACCTGTTTCAAAATCGTATCTGAATAAGATATGTTCTTGAGGATCAACCCAATAAATAGAATAACCTGTGTAAAAAAACTTGCGAGCTGATGCTTCGCTAATTCGTTGACGATTTTCGCCCTGCAAATTAGTATGGTATAAATGCTCACCATCGACAAAAATAAAGCGATCTCTTTTTATATCTGGAACAAAGTAAAGGATCATCCCAGTAACAATGACATCTGTTTCAAGTAAACCACTTCTGGAATCAAAGGCATGGATACTAGCTGATGTCGTTCGAATGTAAATTAAATCATCTGTTACTGCAATGGAAGTTACATTTTCTGCAATTTGCCCACCAACACCTTCTACCATATTTACCCGATGGAATGTTTGCTGGTCTGTTGTGAAATAAAGATAATCATCACGTATGAAAATACAACGCACACGATGCTCAAATGTTCCAATAGAAGACATCAAACCACTCGGTCCATGATAGCGAAATAATCCATTTTCTTCTGGTAAATCGCCTTGCGTGGCAAAAAAGAGTAAATCTTCAGTTACAAAGAAGGGTGACGTAAACAGATTGAAGTTAATAAATTCAATGTCAATAGGTGGAAATAGGGGTTCATCCTCACTATCAATTTTATAATCATCTTCATCAGCTAAGTTATCATCAGCACGTTCATTTATTGCTTCTTGTGTCAAAACAGTCACATCCGTAACCAAGTGCATATTAGGTGTGTACCGCACTTCAATTGTGCGTAGATGCTGGTTCAAAACATGTTCAAATTCCCTTTCAAGTTCATAATGATCCGGAAGGGCTTGTTCTCGGATGATATGGGGGGCGAAATCAAGGGGGAAAATTAATCGTAAATGCTCTTCCCTGTCAGCAGTATTAAAATAAAGACGGTATAAAATTTGTGCTGTACTATTAACAGTGATACCTGTTGCTCGTTCATTTTCAGCATTTAAAATAATGGTCACTAAGCGTTCATTTAGCGCATCATCATCAATGGCACGCAAATCAGCTAAAGCATTCCCCATATCCGGAATATGGGCATTTTCATAATCGAATAAGACGAAGTCAAACAACCAGCGCGTCATCAAAACAGTTGTGATTAAAAGTAAGCTTTGAACAATGATAGGCCGACCTTGATTTCTTCTTCGACGAATTAAAAACAAGCTTCCTTGCAACAACAAAACTCTAGAAATCAAAATACATCCAACCCAAACAGTCATCCAAATTAAAAATCGAATAAGAATATCTCGGGCATCAGTAGCACCAACCATGAAGATATGATCGAAGACCATAGGGAGAATAAAAAGTATCAATGAACCAATAATGATGATCAAAAATAAAAAAACAAAAGGCCCTTCTTTTGGATGATTCACCAAAGAAGGCATACTCTGCTGTTGCCAAATCCGACCTAATCCACGAGGTTTTGCGGTTTCTTTCCTAGCAATCAACTCTCCTTGAGCATTGAATAGGTGAAGTTCAATAATCCCTTCACGGTGTAGTCGGTCAGCTAACATACTAAAATTCACAGCATTAATAGGTATTCTGGCTAATCGCTCACCCTGTCCAAACAAAGTCACCCTGGTTGTAAAACCAGAATTGATGCCAAGATACGTTTCATTTGCAAGCTCAACCCGTGTCACTTCTGATAAACTAAACCTTCTCTTAAACAAGAAGGTTCGAATAAATGCATTCGGTCCGTCCACCTCAAACCGCCATCTGATACGTCGGATGGTTGAAATAAAATTTAAAAACACAAGGGGAGCCGATAAAAATAAGACAACATCAAATGCGCCTAGACTGATAACAATTGCCAATAAGACAATAAAAACAGCCCAAAATAAGACTTCTAATTTTATGGCAGCCTTTGAATGATATAACTCAAACTGATAAGCATTAAACATCAGTTGTTCCTCGTGACTTCTTGCAATTCGCCTTAATCCAGGACCTGCTTGGAGGAGGGCAAATAAGAAAATAACAATATCTAAAATCCACATTACATTGGGATTTGGCATGGTACTCACCTCAAAAAATGCACCCGAAGGTGCTCAAAATCATATTTCTTCCATCCATTCGGCTAAAATAATCGGCATGTCGTATCGAAACCTTACATTAAAATCATCATCATAGCCAATCACTGTGATGGGTGACGTCGCGTCAACCAACCCAATTAATCGATGCAGTCCTGCACCACCATCTCCCGGTTCAAAATGTCCGTTAAATGGCTGATAAGTTGCAATAAAAAGGCTCTCTGGCATTAAAGTGGCATAAGCACTCAGCAAACGAATACCATTTTGATAGAAAAATAATTCATAAATACTTGCAGCAAAATGGGCCTCTAACGTTTCATAGTAAAAATGAACAAGCACAGCAAGTTCCATTTCAGCCTGCGGATATAAAAGTCCCATTGTAAGCTCGGCTTTTGTAAATTCGATCTCATAAGTTTCAAGACGCGATAAATAAACAGGCCCTGCGCCTACTTCTAGCATTTTAGGTTCGACCTCAACAAATTCAATCAATTGAACCATCAAATAACCATAGCCATGGGCATTTCCATGAATCCCATATCGGTCTAACGAGGGTGTTCTCAAAATAAGTTCATGCGTTGGCGAATCTGCTATATCTGGAAAAATAACGCCGTCAATATAACCTTTCATTGTTAAGATTTCACCTACCTCAGGTAAGTTTACCAGTTGAGAGTCACTTATATCAAGCAAAATCGGTCGCGTATGAAGGGAAAGATTAGAAATTTCAACTTCGATAAATGTTCTATTGGTCTCGTTTAAAAATGCTAATTCAAAAGGTTCAGAAACAACTCGAACGCTTAGTGCAAGCAAACATTCAGGCCAAGCATCCTCCGCAATTAAGCGATAAGGAAGAAAAACAATATCTCTAATGGTGATATAATTTATCACACAAAGCTCTGATGCTACATTTTCTCGTTCCTCATCCCCAGTTAGTAGCCCCATCACAACAAAAAATGTCACAACGACAACAACCACAACACCAATCAAAATCAAGATAGCATCTTGCCAACCTTTAGATTGTTGTCTTTCGTGTCTCAATTTTTCTCTTTTATTAACAGTCTTGCAATAGACACATTTCCTACTGGTTACTGGTGCCCCACAAGTACGACATCTTTGCTCCATTAACTTACATCCTATTCTTCAAATTCTATTCTGCTTTAAACGTGCGATCATCTGGCACAAACCTAAAGATAATTGCCGCTAAAACAAACAAGACGGCTATGATGGCAATGCCATAATGAGGTTGTCCTGTTGCAAGAGCGACCAATCCAAACAAGGTTGTACCAATAATTGAGGCAAAGCGTCCGAAAATATTATAAATGCCGAAAAATTCATTTGACTTCTCTTTTGGTATGATTTTACTAAAATATGAACGACTTAGAGCTTGAATCCCACCTTGCGCTGTTCCTACTAACATGGCAAGTGACCAAAACATGATGGTTAATGTTTCAATGTCTCTTTCAGGATTCATAAACAGTGCAATAGAACAAACAACGATATAAGTCCCGATACCGAAATAAATTGTTTTCTTTGCCCCAAATTTAATGGCCATTCTTCCATAAATAATGGCAAATGGGAAAGCAACAAACTGTGTAACTAATAAAACCATCAAAAGGGTCATGGCATCAAGACCAATGGTATTTCCATAGGCCGTCGCCAACCGAATAATCGATCCGACGCCATCACTGTAGAAGAAGAAAGCAATTAAGAATAGTAAGACCTTTTTATGATTCATAACTTCTTTCAAAGTTTCCCACACGCGAACAAAACTCTTGCGAACATAGCCCGCCTCGGCAGGCACGCCATATTTCTGATGGACGTTCTTAAACATTGGAATGTAAAAGATGATCCACCAGACGGCTGCAACTAAGAAAGAAAGGCGATAAGCCATAGAAACAGCTATATTGATAACCTGAAACTCCGCCAAAACAACCAATACAATGGCGAGAATAAACGCAATAGCACCACCAATATAACCCATTGCAAAACCAAGGGTTGAAACACGGTGCATATTCTCATCAGGAGCAACATCGACTAAAAAGGCATCATAAATCTTATTTCCACCTGCGAAGCCGATTGAAGAAATAACAAAGATAATCAATAAAATCCACCAATACGCTTCAGGTACAAACGCTAGTGCAATCGTCGAGACAATGGCGACAAAGTTGAAAAAATTGAATAGTAACTTCTTCCTTCCATGATAACCGGACAATGTTCCTAAAATAGGTGCTAAAACCCCAGCAATAAATGTAGCAATCGAATTCCCAATTCCCCAATAAGCACTTGCAACCTCCCCATCAATTCCTGCTACGTCTGCTGAGTGTAAGAAGTGCAAACTCATAATGGTCGTCATCACAATCATTACATATGATTGACTTGACCAATCAAACAAAATCCAACTTTTTTCTTCTTTTGTTAACCCTTTAAACATGCTTAACATCTCCTAAAATTCGAACTTACTCTTATATTGCCTGAAATGCCACTCTTTCATCCGTTCCATTATACCACGATTTTCATCATTTATCATCATTTTTTTATTGACATGAGGCATCAATTTCAGGCATAATAGAAGTAAGTGTTTTTAAGGAGTGATTTTTGTGGATAAAGTAAGACTTGGACGAACAAATATTGTGGTGAATAAAAATGGTTTTGGGGCATTACCCATCCAGCGGGTTTCGCAAGAGGTGGCAAGCCAGATTATGCGTAAGGTATATGAGAATGGGATTGATTTTATTGATACTGCTCGGGGTTATACGGACAGTGAGGAGAAGATTGGTCAGACATTTAGCCCTGAGGAACGAGGAAATTTATATATTGCGACTAAAACAGGTGCGCGAGACGCCGAAACTTTTTGGCTTCATTTGGACCAAAGCTTAAAAAATATGAAGACTGATTATGTTGATATTTATCAATTTCACAATCCGCCTTTTGTGCCAAAGCCAGGTGGTGAGGATGGGTTGTATGAGGCGATATTAGAGGCAAAAAGGCAGGGGAAAGTTAAATTTATTGGGATTACCAATCATAAACTTCATCTGGCTAAGGAAGCTGTTTTATCAGGGTTGTACGATACGTTGCAATTTCCTTTTAGTTATTTAGCAAGTGAGCAAGATGTGGAAATTGTTCGTTTATGTGAGATTCATGACGTAGGTTTTATCGCAATGAAAGGTCTGTCGGGTGGGTTGATTAGTGATTCTGCTTTGGCTTATGCCTATTTGAATGAATTCAAGAATGTGCTCCCTATCTGGGGGATTCAAAGGGAGTCTGAATTGGATGAGTTTATTTCTTATCAAGGTCAGCCCCCTATTCTAACCGATGAGCGACGTGAAAAAATTGAGGCTGAGAAGGTGCAGCTTGCTGGAAATTTCTGTCGTGCTTGTGGTTATTGTTTGCCTTGTCCTGCTAAAATTGATATTCCCCAAGCTGCACGGATATCGTTATTGTTGAGGCGGGCTGTGGTAGCGCATTTTTTGACTGAGGAAGCGCAGGAAAGGATGATGAGGGTGGTGGATTGTAGTCATTGTGGGCATTGTGTGACCAATTGTCCTTATGGACTTGATGTGCCAGCGTTATTGAAGGAAAATTATGAGGATTATTTGACGTTTTTATAAGTTAAAATACCGACACTTGGCTCATTATGATGTGATCTCCGTTCGTTGTACTTTTCAAGTACATCTTTTGGGGGTCACATCTTTATGTGAGCTGGTTGTCGATATTTCATTTTTTACCCAATGGCAAACATAAGTTCTGCAACGCATGCTAGTTCGCCATTTACTGTGGCTTTGGCCTGGCCGATTCCGACTGGGCCTCTTAGTTTCGTGATTTCAACTTCTAGGCGTAGGAGGTCTCCAGGGATGACTTTTCGTTTAAATCTGGCTTTGTTGATGCCTGCAAAGTAGGCTGTTTTGCCCCCCCATGAAGGTTGGGATAGTAAGGCGACTGCGCCTGTTTGGGCTAGGGCTTCGATGATAAGAACACCTGGCATGACGTGTTCGGTTGGAAAATGGCCCGCAAAGAAAGGTTCTCCTGCGCTGACAGCTTTGATTCCGATGGCACTTTGTCCCGCTTCTAATGCTTCGATTTGATCGATAAGTAGCATGGGGTATCGGTGTGGGATGATTTCTTGGATTTGGTTGCTGTTTAGGATCATGTTTAAGCGTCCTCCCATTTCTTCAATATAATGCTCGCATTATGACCGCCAAAGCCGAGGGAATTACTCATGGCGTAGGTAATGTCTTGTGAGCGTCCTTTATTTGGAACAATGTCTAAATCACAGTCTTCATCGGCAATTTGGTGATTGATGGTTGGTAAAATAAAATTTTCAGCTAGTGATTTGACTGTCAGAATGGCTTCGACTGCGCCTGTTGCACCTAGAAGGTGTCCTGTCATGGCTTTGGTTGAGCTAATGGCGAGTTTTGTGGCGTGGTTGCCGAAAGCGACTTTTACTGCTTTTGTTTCTGTTTTGTCGTTAAGGGGTGTTGAGGTGCCATGGGCGTTGATGTAGTCGATTGCTGATGGTTCAATTTTTGCATCTTCAAGGGCGAGTTTCATGGCTCGGATGGCTCCCTCACCATCTTCTGCTGGGGCTGTGACATGGAAGGCATCGCAAGTTGCACCGTAGCCGACGACTTCTCCGTAGATTTTAGCACCACGAGTTCGTGCATGGTCTAGTGATTCTAGGACAAGCATGCCTGCACCTTCTCCCATAACAAAGCCATTGCGTTCTTTGTCAAATGGGATGGATGCGCGGGTTTTGTCGGTGGCTTCGCTGACAGCTCGGATGATGCTGAAGCCTGCGATGCCTAATGGTGTGATGGAGGCTTCTGCGCCACCTGCTATCATGATGTCTGCACGGCCTGACCCAATATGCTGGTAGGCTGTTCCAATGGCATCTGTTCCGGCTGCGCATGCGGTGACGACTGTGTGGCATAAGCCTTTTGCACCGAGGTGGATGGCTACGTTGCCTGCTGCTAGGTTGGTTAGGACTTTTGGGATGAAGTGGGGGGAGATTCTGTTTGGGCCTGCATCGCGGAGTTTGTTGGCTGTTTCTTCGATGGTGTAAAGGCCTCCGATGCCTGATGAGACGGATACGCCCATGCGTTCTTTGTTGATGGTGTCTGGTAGAGCTGCGTCTAGGTAGGCTTCGTTGGCGGCAATGAGGGCGTATTGGACAAAGTCGTCTAGTTTGCGGATTTCTTGTTTGGTAAGTAAGGTTGTTCCATCAAAATCTTTTACTTGGGCTGCTAGTTTGATTTTGTGGTCTGTTGTATCGAATTTTATGATGGTGTCGATGCCACAAATGCCTTTTTTGGCGGCTTGCCATGTGTCATTGACAGTGTTTCCTAAAGGTGTTACAGCACCCATTCCTGTTATAACGACTCGTTTCACATTACCAATCCTCCATCTACGTGTAATACTTGCCCTGTGATATAATTTGCTTGTTCACTGGCTAGGAACGCAACCATATTGGCAATGTCAACTGGTTTTCCTAGGCGTTTTAGTGGGATCGTTTCCTGAATTTTAGCTTTCAGGTCATCTCCTAGTACGTCAGTCATATCGGTTTGGATGAAGCCTGGTGCGACTGCGTTGACTTGGATCCCTCTTGGAGCCAATTCTTTTGCGATGGTTTTTGTTAAGCCAATGACGCCTGCTTTGCTTGCTGCGTAGTTGGCTTGTCCCACGTTTCCTGTCACTCCTGAAACGGAGGTGATGTTGATGATTTTTCCACTTCGTTTTTTGAACATTAATTTTGATGTGACCTTGGTCAAATAAAAGACCCCTTTTAAATTCACATCAATCACTTCATCAAAATCTTCATCAGACATTCTTAGGATCAGGTTATCCCTTGTGATACCTGCGTTATTGATAAGTACATCGATGGCACCAAATTCATCAACAGTCGCGCTTATTAAATTAGCGACTTCTTCCTTGTTGCCAATGTTGGCTTGGAAGATCGCTGCTTTTACCCCTAATGCTTCACATTCTGTTTTCACTTCTGTGGCTAGTGTCTGATTTCCAGCGTAATTGATCATCACGTTGAAACCATCTTGTGCGAGTTTTAAGGCGATGGCACGCCCGATGCCGCGGGATGCCCCTGTTACTAATGCTACTTTATTCATCGTTTTTGACCTCCTCTAATAATACTTGCAATTTCTCAATATCTGCCATGGTTTCCACTTGATAAATGTTTAATTTTCTGTCAACCTTTTTGACAAATCCCGATAGGGATTTTCCAGGGCCGACTTCGATGAAGGTGTCGACACCTTCTTTGATCATTAATGCGATGGTTTCTTGGAATCTTACGGCTGAATAGACTTGGGCTGTTAGTAAATCGATGATCGGCTCATTTTGATAAGTAGCTGTTTTGTTGAAAATCACTGGGATTGTTAAACTTTTGAATTCAATTTTTTCTAATTCAGTGCGTAACTTTTCACCGGCATCTTGAAGGAGCGATGTGTGAAATGCGCCGCTAACTTTCAAAGGGATAACTTTTCTCGCGCCTTGCTCTAGTGCTAGTTTTGCTACTTTTTCCACTGCTGTGATGTGGCCGCCTATGACCAGTTGGCCAGGGCAGTTATAATTGGCGATTTCTACGATTTCATTGCCAGTTACTTCTTTGCATAAGGTTGATAAAATGTCATTTTCTATGCCTAAGATGGCTGCCATGGCCGTGGTGCCTTCTGGGAGGGCGTTTGACATGATTTGGCCACGTTTGTTGACGAGGTTGACTGCTTCTAGAGGTGCAATGGCGTTTGCTGCTACTAATGCGGTGTACTCACCTAGGGAAAGGCCAGCGACGATGTCTGGTTTGATGCCTGCTTCTGCTAGGGCCATCAGTAGCATGATTTCTATTGCTACTAATGCTGGCTGGGTGTACTCGGTTTGGGATAGTTTTTCGATTGGCCCATTGAATACCAGCTCTTTTAAGTTGAAATCTAGTGTGGCATTCGCTTGGTCAAAAAAGGTTCGTGCTGATTCGTTATTTTCATAAATGTCTTTGCCCATGCCGATTGTTTGAGCACCTTGGCCGGGGAATAAAAAGGCGATTTTAGGCATGATTTAGTCCTCCGCTCATGTAAAGGTTGTATTCATGCATCAATTCGTCGATGGTTTCTTTAACACTGGTTAGTCTTTCAATGCGATGACCATTTGTACCTGTAAAAACTAAGGCGTGTTCATCTAACTGACCATTTGCCGCATTGATTAATGCTTCACTGATACAGTAGACTGTTGTTTTGGGCACACATGTTTCCAAGCAATTCACACACCATTTTGGCGGTATGCGATCCTGAGTTTCAAGGGTTGTTGTTAAAGATGTTTTAATGGCACGACCTGGTAGACCGGCTGGGCTTTTTGTTAAAATGATATCCCCTGCTTTGGCGTTGATAAATTTTTGTTTATAAGCATCATCTGCGTCACATTCGTGAGTTCCGATAAAACGGGTTCCTATTTGTACACCATCAGCACCTATTTTCATATAATCAGCGATGTCTTCGCCTGTGAAAATACCACCTGCTGCAATAATAGGAATGTTGCGTCCTACTTTTTGTGCAAAAGGAGCTACCACGTCAATAACCTCGGTTACAAGGGTCTTTAAATCTTTATGGTCTCCCGTTTTTAATTCTTCTTTTGAAAAACCTAAGTGACCACCCGCATCTGCCCCCTCTACCACTACGAAATCAGGCGTAATACCATGCTTACGTTCCCATGAACGGCAGATAACTTGGGCTGCTTTAGCACTTGATACAATGGGTGCGATGGCAATGTTAGTTCCTTTAATGAATTTGGGAAGTTCTAATGGTAAGCCAGCACCAGAAATAATGGCATCTACTTTGTGTTCCACAGCTTGTTTGACTAAGGCAGCATAATTGCTTCCTTTTACCATAATATTAACAGCAAGCATCCCACTTCCTTTTGCGATTTCTCGTGCCTTGGCAATTTCTTCAGCAAATGCCTCTAAGTTAGATAGCAATGGCTTTTTGTGAAAATCAGCTTTCCGAAACCCAGGATTCGCCGCTGAAATGGTTCCCATACCACCCTCAGCCATAACAGCACCAGCAAGTCCACCTAAGGAAACGCCGATGCCCATGCCTCCTTGAATAATGGGTATTTCTAATCTTTTACCTTTAATCTGCAGGAAATTCATCTCATATACCTCCAATCATTCCACCCATTGGGTGTAGTGCCAGCCAATTGGTGATATTGATATTATACCTGAAATTAGTTTGATTGTCAAATATTTTTTGTAATCAAATTATTTGATAAAGCGAAGTATTAGGGATTTGTAGAAATATGAAACGCAAAAAAGAGAAATGCTTCCTCTGAATCGAACCATTCCTCTGATTGTCTTGTGTTATTTAACGTGTCATCTTTTATTTGAGATTCATTGTGAAGCTTAACCTGTCTGCATCGAGATTGACTTTTATTGTATATCCTAATTGTTCCAATAATTTTTGCGTAATGGATAACCCCAACCCTGTACGGTTACTGCTTCGAGAAGCATCAGTTGTATAAAAGCGTTCGAAGATTCTTTCGATATCCAGTTCTTTTAAATTGGCGACCTGATTAGTGAAAATTATTTTATCAGCTGTGAGTTGAAGTTCAAAGTGCCCTTTTCCGTGGGCGAGGACATTTTTAAGTAGGTTTTGAAAAACTCGTTCCATGATGGCTACGTCTGAAATAACAAAAATATCGGTTTCTGACAAATAGGTGTCCACTTGAAAGTTCCCTTCGGTGAGTTGATCATAAAAAATCATTAATTGATCACGGAGGAGATTGGAGAGGTTAACCTTTTGGAGGTTCACTTTCACTCTCCCCTCTATGATTTTGGTGTAGTCAAAGAGTTCTTTCATCAAGCCTGTGAGGGATAAGAGGCGGTTTTCGATGATGGCTAAGTATTCAGCTTCTTTTTCTTCATCTAATTCCCCTGTTTGGAGCATTTGGACGTAACCGATGACCGATGTGAGTGGTGTTCGCAAGTCGTGGCTGATATTGGTTAACCCTTGTTTAAATTCCCGATTGGTACGTTCATTGGCAATCATCAGATCTCGCTGTTTGTTTAAGACCTCGTTCATGGCACTTGTTAGTGTAACAATTTCTTTGTTAAAAGTCGTCGTGGTCAACCTTATATTATTATCAGATTCCTTGATGAGATCCAGATGCTGGTTAATTTGTTTCAAATCTCGTTGCATAAGAAAAATATAGCCCAATGAACCGACTAATCCAATCCCTAGTATGATGATTCCTATGACCATATGATGTCACCTGCTTTCAATTTTAAGACACAAAACTGTTGGCGAAAGCCAACAGTTATTTAATTTCTGCCTTTTCAAAAATAACCATCCCTACTATAATGCTGATCACAAAATAGACACTTACGAGTATCAATAGTCTTGTAACTTCTCCATTTGATAAAAGCCCAAAATTGGCAACCCTTGTGAGTTGGGTTGTTAAATCAAAGTCTTTTAATCGGTCGAAAATATGGTCAATTTGGGTCGACAGTAAGAATATATAGGTTGGCACCATAAAGGTAAATGAATAGGCTATTCCGAATTTGGAACTTCTTCTAAAGGCAAAGATGAAGCCTACCCCAACGGTCGTGATGGTGAGAAGAATTAGAAGCTGTAAGAGTAATGGGACTGCAAACGTTGCTAGGTTCAATGCGTTAAATCCATGAATGACTGTTGCCAGAAATATGCCACTGATGAGATGAATCAAATAAAATATAGAAGTGAAAATATAGGCGACAATGAGCCTTGCGAAGAAATAGGTTTTACGCGTCACACCATTTGTCAAAGTGTTTTTAATCATTCCCATTTCAAAGTCGTACACTAGGGTAAAGAGTATCATAATCATACAATAAACAACGACAGTGCTTAAAGACATCAAATAAGAAAGGGTATAACCCTCTGCGATAAGTGATACGTCACCAAGGGACCAAAGTCCAGTGATGGTGACGGCTAAAAAAATGAGTTGACCGATGATACATAACCACGTTTCTTCGTATCGGAACATGATTTTCAAATCTGCTATAATTAAATTTAACATGATGAATAAACCTCCTATTAATAAACTTAGGCGCAGTGGGAACTAGTTGCTCCTACATCGCAAAGTTCCTCGTGCGTTCGCAATCGTAATCACATTTTTTCAAAATGTGAACTCGTTGCGTCCTCTCTATTTAATATCTCTTCTGTCAAATAAGAAGAGTCCCAGTGCTGTACTGATAATGAAGTAAACCAAACCCATGATTAATAGGCGGGAGATTTCGCTAGTGGGAAAGTTGGCAAAGTTGGCAAGGGTTGACATCGTATGGAAAATGTCAATATAGAGTAAATGTAAGATGGGCGGAAAAAGGTTACGAAACACTGCCACTAGCATAAGTGGGAGATTGAAAATGAGTGCCAATGCATAGACCCACTCGGCTTTTTTGACAATGAATAAAAAACAAACCCCTATGGATGTACATGCTAAAAACAGAAAAAGTTGCAAGCCAAAGGCTGGGAGGAGTGCCAGTAGGTCACCAGCCGTGTAATTGAAGTAAACGCCTTGTGAGAATGTTAGTAGTCCTGCACCACCAACATTGTAGACAATAAAAATAAGTATTGCCAAGGTCATTGCAAGTGTAAATTTAGCTAAGTAAAATTGTGTGCGAGAAAGACCAACGCAAATGGTGTTTTTAAGAGTCCCTTCTTTAAAATCATCACCCACAATCACGAGCATCGCCATAACAGAAAAGTAACCGACAAGACCAGTGTTCGACATTAAAATCATAGTCGTGGTAAGCTCGCCTACACCATATAGCGGGGATAGTTCGCCTGGACGCCAATCGACGATGACAAGCATAAAAAACATAAAAACAAACATAGAGGTAATTCCACGATAAATGGCTTTTCCAAGTAAAATTCGTTTCAAATCTGCACGCACCATATTAAACATTCGCGCCACCCCCTTGAACCAAATTCATAAAATAGTCTTCTAAGTTTTCACCAACTTCTGCGATACTCACGACTGCTACGCCATTTGAGACCAGCTCGCTATTCACAATACTAGCTTGCCCGAGGTAGTCGTACAGATGAATTTCTTTGTCGCCAACAACTTTATAGTTCTTCGTTGTTAAGACCGTTTCGATAACAGTACTTGCCTTATAGGCGTCAGCCACAGTGATTTTCAGGCACGATTGACAGACTTCATTTAATTCGGCTTGGGTAAGTTCTTTAATCATTTGCCCTTTTTCGATAATGCCGTAGCGGGTTGCTACTAAAGAAAGTTCAGCAGGGACATGGGTTGAAATTAACAGGGTAATGCGATATTCACCGTTAAGACGCTTAATAAGTTCTCTGATTTCAACGACCCCCATCGGGTCAAGTCCGTTGGTTGGTTCGTCGAGTATCAAGAAGTCTGGACTGTTCAATAAGGCAATGGCAATCCCCAAACGCTGTTTCATTCCGAGGGAAAAATCTTTCACTTTCTTTTTCTCAATATCGGTTAGTCCCACCACTTTAAGGGTTTGTTCAATGACTTTTTTATCCGGCACACCTTTTAAACGTTGGTAATATTCCAGATTCTGGACAGCTGTTAAGGACTCATAAAGTGCTGGTCGTTCAATAATAGCACCCATGCGTTTTCTACCTTGTTGTAACCCTGATTTTGAGGTTTGTCCAAACAATTCAATTTGGCCAGCAGTCGGTCTTGCAAGGGAAGTAATCATACGCATCAAGGTTGACTTTCCTGCTCCATTTCGCCCGATAAGACCATAGACATCCCCACGGTTAATGGTCATATTAACATTATCCACGGCGTTTTTCTGTTTGTAGCTTTTGGTGATGTTGGTGAGTTTTAAAATTGTTTCCATCATTTTTCGCTCCTTTGATATGGTTTCGTATTCAAGGAGTATTTTAGCTGTCAAACCTTTCATAAGCGTTAATTAAATCTTAAATAAGTCTTAAATGTTATGCTTTGAGTTTGAAACCAATCCCCCAAACGGTTTGGATATATTCTTCATCAGGTTTGATTTTAGCCAGTTTGGTGCGAATTTTGCTCACGTGAACATTGATAACATTGTCATTGCCAAGAAAGTCTTCTTGCCAGACACTTTCGTATAAGTTATTTTTGGAGAAGACCTTTTTCGGGTTTTCGAGCATCACTTTTAAAATTTCAAATTCGCGATTGAGCAGGTCGAGGGGATGCCCATCTAAGTAGCCCTGAAACAGTTCTAAATCGAGAGTTAGGTCTTTGAATTGGAGTTGTTTTGTCTCGGCTGTTCTCGGTATAACATTCCGTAGTTGGACTTCAATTCTAGCTAATAGGATTTCATTATTGAATGGCTTTGTGACATAGTCGTTAGCACCGATTTTCAAAAGAGAAATGGTACTTTCTTCGTCATCAATGGCTGTTAAAACAATAATCGGGATTTGGCTTGTTTGGCGGATTTCTGCTAGGACGTCCTCTCCCAGTTTTCCTGGAAGCAACAGGTCGAGTAGGATGAGGTCGATGGATTCGGCTTTGATAAGCATCAATCCTTCCGTGCCAGAATAGGCGGATAGGATGCTGTACCCTGCTTGGGTTAATAGTTCCCCAAGCATTTGATTGATATGTGGGTCATCTTCGATAATCAAAATTTTTGCCATTTGTGTCACTCCTGAATTTTTGGGATATTAGATTAGTATACCATTTTTTACAAAGTTAATCTATCGAATCGAATGAATTTAAGTGGCTGTTTGTAACAATAAACATTTGTGACAAATGTAACTATCGAATCGAAAAATTTTATCATATAATCAATGCATGAACGAAATGAAGGAGTGAGTACGATGGAAAATACAATGAGAAATACGATGAGGGACACAACGAGAGATTCGAAGTCAAATTTATTTTTAGTTAACAAAATCTTAACAGCTGTAAGGTGGATCATCGAGATTGTAACTGTTGTTTATATTTTATCAATTATTTGGTCAATGCAGCCTGGATGGCAAAATATTGAGGGTGTAAGGCGACAATTTGTTGATTCGTTTTTAGAGCATTTCCCATTCGATGATATTCAGATGACTTGGCTTATGGTCGCGGTTTTCGGTGTTTTGATTGCAGTTAAGTATCTGATGTTCAAAAATACAGATTTCTATAAAACAAAAGCAAAGTTCTTTATCGATATCGCAACGATGGTTTTCTGGATTGCATTCTGTGCAGCATGGTTGATTATTAGTGCAATGGGTGTTGTTGGCGAGGTATTCTATTGGTTCAACTTTATTCCTTACGAGTGGATTCCATTCATCAATTATATGTTTTAGAATCTTTCAACTACTTAAAAAGGAGCGGCCGCTCCTTTTTTGTAATGGTTTTTAATAAGCAACTAACAAATCCTATTCCATCTTGCGAAACATTCCTCTGCTTGCAAAGGCAATTCCTGCTGTAAGCACCGCGATAATAATAAATAGCATGTGGAGATTTCCAGTCAAAGCTTCTAATAACCAACCAAATGTATATTGCCCAAAAGGAATCGCAAAGTTAGCAGAGAGAATAACCAGAGAGACAACTTTCCCCAACAAATGAGCAGGTGCTTTTTCTTGAACAGATGCCATCACAAGGACATTACCAAATGTGACAACGATCATGATCAAGAGGACTCCTGTGTTAAATAGCCAGAAAGGAACGAGAATTGAGCCTGCGAAAAGAGGACTATAAACGGCAAGCGCGAGGATCAAAGAAAGGGCACTCATCAGTAAAATCCACTTTGAGAAGTAGCTCACTTTTAACCATTTCTTAATTTTTCCAGAAATCAGCCCGCCAATTAACATCCCAAAGACGGCGTAACCTTGGGCAATTCCAAACAGCGTATCGCCAACATCAAAATGAACATCAGCAATGTAAGGCAAAACCACCATGAAAATAGGAATATATAAAAGTGCGAGCACAGCAAATGTTGATGTGATTTTCAAAATTTCCGGATTTTCCTTGGTCATATAATGAAAACTAGCTTTGAGTTCCTGCATAACACTCGTTTTCGTTTTTTGTTGCTCAAATGGAATTTTGATAAATAGATCTATGATGGTAGAAATCAAAAATGACACCCCGCATAGTAAAATGATCGCCGTGAGACCGATGGTTGCGAACAAAACACCACCTAAAACAACACCTAATAAGTGGGAAACAGCATTGATACTCTGGATAATTCCATTAGCTTCCACAAGGGCATCCTCATCTACAATCATCGGAACTGAGGCGGTTAGAATGGGATTAAAGAGCGTAACCAAAGACATGAAAAGCGTGTTGAATGCGATAAGAAAAAAGATTGAATAAGCATCATTTAGAAAGATGATGAGAAGCCCGATACTAATGACCGTTTTAGCAAAGTCCAACGATACAATACATTTTTTCTTGTTTTTTCTGTCAGCAATAATGCCGCCTGGGATCGCAAATAAGATGAGCGGAATTCCACCAATAGCGACTGCTAAGCCGTATGTTTCTCCAGATTGGGTGAGTCTTAAAATAAATAATAAGATGCCAAACTGCAAAACACTGCCCCCTAGAAGGCTGATGATTTGGCTAATAACAGCAAGTTTGAAGCTTAAACTAAATTTTTTCATAGTGATCCTCCAAGTGGTAGTGTTTGTCGAAGTAATACCAAATCGCTACTAACATAATTTATCCAGAATGATTTTTTTCAATTTCAACAGATTATCTTTACTTTCAAAGAGAAAGAAGTGCTCACCATCAAATCGCATGATTTCACAATTAGCATCAGCTGGGAAAAAAGCTTGCCACGCTTCTTCTGTTTCAACAAGATCCTCCTCACCATCGCCATTAATAACTGTGACAGGAATAGTGAACGCATCATAAGGCCACCTCGGGCAATAACAGTCTTCAAGCACCTTGGTATCAGCTTGTAACATTGGATGAATAAATGCCATAATTTCTTCGCTTTCGAGCACTTCTTTTGGTGTATTCCCAAGCTCTTCTAACAACACTTTAGCTTCTTCTAGCGTCATATCGCTATTTTGATCCAACTTTGGGTCAACCGATGGGGGAGCAGACGCTAAAAAAAAGACATGCTTAGGTTGCTTATATGTTGTCTCTTGTAGCTGCCTTATGATTTCACAGCAGACTTTTGCCCCCAAACTGTAACCTAGAAGTGCATAGTCCTCATTGCTTACTTTGATAATATCAATCGCGTCCTTAGCTAGCGCTTCAATCGAATAAAGAAAATTTTCTTGAATTCTTTTGCCATGCCCCGGATAATTGATATTTTCTACAGTAACATGGCTAGCTAGTTCATTCGTTAAGTCATTGTAAATCGCATCTATTCCGTAAGCATAGGGGAATGTAAATAGTTTCATCGTATAGTTTGCTCCAATCATTTTCTTATTATAAATCATTTTCCAGTGGTATCATTATACTGCATTTTCCGACATAATACAACGATCCAATGCGATTTAATTGATAGCTGTCATACGCAAAAATCCTACCATTAAAATATTCTGATGAATTTCTAACAGTAGGATTTTTATTCTTTCATTTTCATTCTACATCACCGGACATGCAACAACGCAGTTACCTCACGTCTATTATGCGAAAGGCTTTTTATAATACATAGTTATCTCCTTAAAGTTGTCTGATTACAATAATTTGCATCCAGCAATCCCCTACTTCTTCTTCATATTTTTTCTTTAACTCTGTATCTAGCAGAGAAGAATTCAACCAGAGTTGATGTATATATCCATCATACACATTGGTGCCAGTTATTTCATAATTGTTGTATTGTTCATTAAATGCCTTGAGCTCATCGACACTATATTTTTCAGACTGAATCAATGTTTTTCCAATATAACCCAGCTTCGCATAAAATTCTTCCTCCCCGTCGTTTATTCCTAATACAATGCTACTGAAACCTAATTTCTTCGCTTTTTTCTCTAATTCAATGAAAAGAGACTCGAAAATTCCTGTTTTTCTATATTCATCAAGGATTCCTTCATGTACAGTTATATTTCCATGTTCATTAAATCCGAATAAACTGGCACAAATCTTGTTATCATCTTTGACAAATAAGAGTAATTCAGGATTGTCATTAAATTGTTGGATCCACCACTTTCGTCCATATTTTTCATCACTTTCAGAATCAATTGATGCAACAGAATGATTAGGATTAAGCGCATTGCTAAATGCTAACACTGCATCAAGTTCTTCAATATTTTTAACATAATCGATAAACATTGTGATACCTTCTTTCTTAATATTATTTTTGTATTCGCTTGGCGAGTAACCATAAATTGCTTTAAATGCTTTGTAGAATCCAGCTGGTGTTTCGTACCCATAATCTAAGGCAATGTCATAAATTTTTCGCCCTGTATGCATTTCATTTGCAGCTGCATACAATTTTTTTCTGCGGATGTATTCCATAATTGGATATGGGGAATATATCTTGAAAATTTTATAAATATGATTAGCAGAATATCCAGTCATATCTGCTATCTCATTAATCGTAATTTCTTCTTTGATATGCACATCAATATATTGAATAATTTTATTATAAACCATACCAAATCACCTCTTTTTTATTTTTTCGGCCGTGTATTAATTGTAGCAGATATTAAATGATAAATCTTTTCCTGTTTTATCCTGTTTTGATTGTATTGTTTTAAATTGGGATCAGTTGAACTAGAAAAAGCCAATGAAGTGTTAATGGCACTCATCAGCTTTAGGATAACTTTTTTTGATGATTTAGGCATTTATATCAAATGCAACCGCCCATCATACTCGCTAACATACGGTTGATATTCTTGCAAATATTCATATTCAGACAAGCGACTCAAGCAATTTCGCAAAGCAGACAATCGCACAGTATTAAAGACTTGATCTTTTTCCGAGTTAACGAGCATACTTTCATGCGCTGATGAGAATAGCTCCTCTTTATGGCGTAAAATCTCCGGCTTTGCTAATTCAATCGGCAATTCTGATAAACATAACCAATAATACCACATGTAATAACGTGCATATTGCCTTCCATAATACTTAGATCGCTTCTTTTCCGCAATATGATTGTTGTAACAATTAATCTGATCAGTTATCCACAACTTCTCCTCAGGTGCAGTAGAAGATAAAAAACGCAGTGTGATGAGTCCCGCATCATAACATTCACCTGTACCACAACCACGATTTCCGAAGCAGGTTTTCTTCAAGCGACCAAGTACTTGTTTCACCATATCCTGAATCTCCGGATCATCAGGATTAAAAACGGATAGTAAACGAATAATTTCAAGTTCATACATATTCATGGAAAGAATCTGTGTCTGGGGTTCTTGATCAAAAATAGTATTCAATTTGATGCCACCATTATACGGCAACACATACAAAAATGGATACATATCCCGCTCCCCACCTTTAAGCTTAGTAAACCGACGTTGTGCTTGTTGCGGTGTACTCTTTGCGGCGAGCAGTTGTGTCGTGATATTCTCTTTGTGGGCAGCTGTCAATTCACCACCTTTAATGAGATAATGGTTTGCTTTAATCATCAGTTCATATGCTGTCATACCATACACCTTCCTTTATTTATCTCTCATATCAAAAACTTGTTTACTCTGGCATCAAATACGCCATCAAAAAATTCTAACTTAAATAAATAGCGTCAAAAATACGGTAACAAGACCTGCAACGCCAATTGCAACACCACTCATCGCACCTTGAATCTCGCCTAGTTCAACTGCTTTTGAAGTCCCAACGACATGCGAAGACGCCCCGATTGAAACACCCATTTCTACTGGATCAGTGATTCTAAACAATTTGATTAAATATGGCGCTAAAATCGCCCCGCCAATGCCAGTAGTGATAACACATATCATTGCGATCGGAATAATTCCCCCTCGTCCAGCTATGATATCTAACGCAATCGGTGTCGTCACTGCACTAGGTACGGTTGAGGCGCTAATGAGCTCATCAAGTCCGAAAAGGTAACCGAGCACAAAAGATGTATCAATTGAAATGATCGCGCTGGCACTACATCCAAGAATGACTGGTACAAAGTACTCCCCAAGAATTTTGCGACGGCGATAAATGGATAACGCGAGGGCGCATGTTGCAGGTGCTAGAAAGAGCTGGATAACTGATGCGCCGCGATTGAATTGCTCAAGACTAACGCCAGTTATTTGTAAGAAAACGATACAAATCGTCATCGAGATTAAAAATGGGTTGAGGATCACCCAGCCTGTTTTTTTATTTACCCATGACCCAAATGCATATGAAGCGCAACACAGAAAAATACCAAAAAGTGGTGAATCAAAAATATTTCCCATACTAAGCTTCCCCCTTTTTCTGCGGGTCATTAACCCGCATTGGGTTGTTAGTCCGCATACGATTCATTATCTTCATTGTTAAGCGAATTGTAAACGCACAGCCTGCAAATGTTAAAATTAATGTAATGAGCGATATGAGCAACAATTGAAGCCAAATTGAGCGGATCAAATCAAAATAGGCAATGACCCCAACACTAGCTGGTACAATAAAAAGACCGATAACTTCAAGCAAAAAATCACTCGTTTCCTTAATCTGCTCTTCTTTAACAACTCTTGTGACTAAAAGTCCGACGAGAAGAACCATTGCCATAATATTCCCAGGAAATCCAAATGGTAAAAAGCTAGCAATCAGCTCGCCTATAAGGCAAATTAAAATGATAATAGCAAACTGCTTGATATATTTCATACGAGAAACCTCAGCTTTCATTTGAATTGATGCTGTCAGTATAGCAGATTTAGGAGTTGATGTCTAATTAAATTCATGAATATTTTAGCATGATCACCCAAGTTTGACAGTTTGAAAAGAAAGAAATAACAGAAAAGCCGATAAGAACAATTGATTTGGTAAATTTTTTTGTCAAAT
>Ga0131853_10004042_pt1 | contig 26332 bp, 10 predicted proteins | sample TergutLab28metaG_FD_92764 | JGI IMG/M metagenome (GOLD analysis project Ga0131853, IMG submission 92764) | Labiotermes labralis P1 segment gut microbial communities from Petit-Saut dam, French Guiana - Lab288 P1 (version 2) (version 2) | ecosystem: Host-associated > Arthropoda: Insects >... | reverse complement strand
ATACACGACACAAATAATGACACAGGACCAAATACTTTTTAAAAGATTTTATTTTGCTCATTGGTTTTTCTCCGATGTTGTTTCTCTTTTCTCAGAAGAAGAATTTTTTTTCCTTGAACATCAACTGATTTTTTGTCTTTTTTTTTTTTTTTACAAAAGAACCAATCTCTTCCCTTTGAGGCGTAAAAAAGCATATAAAATATTTTTGTTTCAGGGCACAATTGTTATTGTTACTAATGTATTGTGTTCCATATGTTGCGTATTTTATTAGCCGTTAAGTAAGGGCACAGATATTAGATGAACAGTTCCGGGTTTCAGTGTAGGTTTATTGCCAGACTGCTGACTAGAAACCCTTAATGTAGATTGAATAAAGAGAGACCAACTCGATGTCACTTGCTTTTTATTTCATTATTTAATGTTCAACATGTTTCAGATGTTAATACATCCATCCTCAGGAGCTTACGGCTTATTTGTTGAGTTATTTCATGGGTTGTATTGTTCTGGTTCGATGGGTGTTGGTGTTACGTTGTGGTTTGTTTGGGGTGGTGTTGTTTCCGGATGCAGGCTGAAGCCTGCATCGAACCAGAACAATACAACCCATGAAGTAACTCAACAAATAATTCGCAAGCTCCTGAGGATGGATGTATTAACATCCGAAACATGTTGAGCATTAAATAATGAAATAAAAAGGCAAGTGACATCAAGTTGGTCTCTTTTTATTCAACTAAAAAGATGATGCACGGTCCAATAAACATTAGATCCTTAATGTAGAATTTGCTGCAAATGGCGATCTTGACGTACAACTTCACTTTCTTCAGATCATTTATGAGATGCCTTCCTAGTTACTCCTGCTGTGTACTTCTCATGCAGTCGTCCCGGCTTATATCATCGAAATTAAAACTAAATCCTGAGGCTGCTGGCCATGGGATGGACAGACAAGTGTTTAAACCTGTTATAACACAAGACGGTTTTGGTACAGTGGGTGTCTCGCCGTCATTCCCTACACCGTTCCAACAATTTCAAAATTGCTGTCTGCTATTTATTGCTCGATTAGGGACCATTATAAAAATTTAAAAATCTGAAACCCGATATTTCTGTTATAAAACTCCAAAATAATTTTCTTTCCTACAGCAGCGCACTGTGAGCCCATTCAATGACCAAGTTGCTAATTCTGTTTATCCTTTTACACCCTAGTGGGTACTATACTTACCGCCATTTCAGAAATTGTGCTTTCTGCCCAAGCATTATGATTTTTGTTTTCTATACGTCCCATAAAAACAGCAAATTTTATCCTACATGATATTAAATTATATGTTTTTGTAACCTAAACAAATTACTTACTGCGCGGTACGGTTTGGGCCCTTAAACAACAAAGATTACCTTTCTTCCTTGAAGAGATAAACAGATTACTGCATTTAACTATGAGATTGGCAAGAAACAAAAAAATTTGTGTAGACATTTAAAAAAATGAGCTACGCCGTAATTATAGAAGATGAAAGCGTAGCAAACGCTGAGGTTTAAAAGGACAGTCATTCTTCCAAGAATTTCTTCATTTCCTGTAGGTGCAGAGCAAAGTCTCGGACGAAAATCCTGCATCCTTATTCACAGTGGAATAAAGATAGCCAGTTCCTCTGAAACTATGGTGTCCTCGCACGAAGGTATATGGAGACGTTTCCGAGAAGATCGAAATCTTAGAAGTACATCCCATATTAAACCTTTTTAGAAGTATTCAAGTGTTCTTACTGGACGTTATTACATGATAATATTACTGACAGATTAATACAATTAAGATGACGTGGAAAAGTTACATTGTAAATGATGGTAGTAATTGGTGTTACACTCTGAGCCAGTATCTACTTAGGAACCTAAAAAAAGGTTTAAGTGTGCACTTCATTAGAAACCAAGCCATTTACGACACATGATAGTACACAGCATGGTGACATGAATACGAGGGGGTGCTGATAAATCCTTAGCTCAGCCAGGAAGGAAATAAACTACAGCGACCAAACTCGGGATTTATTCAACATACTCCCCATGAAGCTCAATACACTTCTTAACCCCTTGCTCTAACTTTTGCAAGCCACTCAAAAAAAATTCAGAGTGTTGTCCGTCCAACCAGGTCTCCGCGGTAACAACGACCACCGTGTCGGACGAAAATTGGCGAAATTTCAATTGTTTTTCAGTCCAGGGAACAGGTGGTAGTCCGATGGGACCAGATCCGGAGAATAGGGTGGGTGATCAAGATACTGGAAGCCCAGATAGGCCAGCTTCTTGTAGGTTGTAAGTGCCCGGTGAGCCGGGACATTGTCGTGCAAGAACAAGACACCCTTGGTGACCTTCCCGCGGTGTTTTGTTCCTTCAAAATATCCTTCAATTGCACCAGCAGAGATAAGTAATACTCCGCGTTGATAGTTAGTCTCTTTGGAAGATAATCAATGAGGAGGATGCCGTCTTGAACCCAAAAAATCGAAGCGAAGCGAGAATTCTCCAGCGAATTTTTTACTCGGAATTTTTGGGGCGGGGTGAGCCGCTATGCCGCCACTCCATTGATTGTTGCGTTGTCTCCGGGTCATTGTGATATGACCAGGTTTCGCCCATGGTTACCAATCGCGACAGGAAATCATCTCAATCGCGCCGAAAAAATTCCAAATTTACTCAGACGACTGGCACCATTGAGGTTTTTGATCCGCGTTCAGGCATTACGGGACCCACTTGGCGGAGAGCTTCCGCATGTCCAAATCTTCATGAATGATGGACCCAACCCGTTCACGTGAGATGCCCAGTTGCTCAGCTATTGATTTAGACGAAATCCGGCGGTCTTCCAAGATTAGCTCGTGAATATGATCAATAATTTCCGGGGCGGTCACTATTTTGGGTCGTCCAGGACGAGGCGCATAACAGGTGGAAAAATCACCACGTTTAAATTGGACCACCCAGTTTTTTACGGTGACATGCGATGGTGCATGTTCCCCTAATGTTTCTAGCAGAATAGCGCGAATTTCCTTCGGCGACTTGTCTAGCAGGGGAAAAAAACTTAATGACAGCTCGCGTCTCGATGTTGTTGAAATCGCGCGCCTCCTGACATGCTTCCTTTCAGCCTCTGTAACAAGAAAAGGCTTGCAGTTCGGCACATGAACAAATGCCTCTTTCCGACGACACTATTGATTCCGTCCTACGACATCGGGAAGTAGGTCGGTCTGAGGACTATCAGCACCCCCTCTATTAGGCGAGTTCGCATAGTCGCGAAAAGCACCTATAACCTTCGTCATGTTCGTCCGTCCGTCCTTACGTCGTCTGTCCGACTTTCTGCGTGTATCAACGCAGTTCCTATTGGAAGTAAAGATACAACAATCGCTATACAGTCCTGTAAAGGGCCTGATGGATCCAGGAGGTTGAGGCTCCCAGAATTTATAGACAGTCGTCACATGAAAGTGGTAAGGTAGTCAGCTGCACGCACCGGTCACCTTTACCCCCCAAGAGACCTCTTCAGTGCTCATTTCTGCTAGAGCATGGGTCGAGCCCAGGGTCACAGTACAGCCTGAATAATTATGTCAATGACACCATCGGGAATCAAAGCCGCAACCTTCCATCTTGTAGCCCAGTGCCTCAACCAACGGCGTCACAGCGTGATCCACCAGCTTTGTCTTATGCTTTTGATATATAAAGACATACAATTAAATTTCTATCTTCTTGGAAATATGGCGTAAATCAGTCACAAACGGTTGTAGTGTAATACCACATCTGTACATGATCGCGTGTGTATTGTAATTCTTACAATACACACGATTTATTTTCTGAGAATCATCAGAGCTTTTTTTGTTAAGCTGTCCGTTTATTTACGTAAGTGAAAAACGCTATTCAAAACGTTAAAAAAGGAAAAAATAACAGGTACTTCTTATTCATCAATTTCATTCTAATAAACCTAAACTTTAATTTTATAAACCTGTTCCTTTCTTATGAATTGGCGAGAAGATTTCAATTTTCTCTTCAGTTAACTACTTATCGAAATTCTACTTAAGAAAGTTTATATCAAACTTATCAACCTTTCCTCTTTTCTGCGCCGTGTGACGGTCGCTTCTCGCTTAACACCTTCTGTTCATTGGTACAATCCTCGTATTTTAAGAGAGATGTAGACAAAAAGACAGCGAGAATAAAAGAGAAATGGCAGATAGCAAGTTGAGCCGTAGAGAAAAATGAAATAAAAGATGTGAGAGAATAGAAAAAATAACAAAAGCAATTCTGTTCTTTATTATATCCACACGCCAAGAATAAACTTGAGATAACAAGACGGTATTTTCATTTGAAATGGTCTGCTTCGTACCGAGATATTGTCAGGAGGTTTATTGTGGCTAATTCATGTGCCACGCATTTCAGAAAGACACAATTCCTTTCATATGTCTGGTAGCATCAACTTTCGAAATAGCCTTATATAACTGAGGTCACATGTTCCTAGGTTTACTTGTAATGAATGCTGCACCAAACGCAGTTCTTTAGTTTCAACAAATAAATATATTTAATGAATCTTAGTAATTGGCCAACTTAATACACAAATTCTTGTTTTATAATAAGTTTATTATATTCTTCTACATGTTTCGAGCACTTTTGTGCTCATCATCAAGAGGTCAAAATTGTATTATACAGCATCTAGTATCATCACACTCTGTAGGTGGTCGTCCTGTGCACAGGTGCACCGCACGGCTACCTACAGAGTGTGATGATACCAGATGCTGTATAATAAAATTTTGACCTCTTGATGATGAGCACAAAAGTGCTCGAAACATGTAGAATAATATAATAAACTTATTATAAAACAAGAATTTGTGCATTAAGTTGGTCAATTACTAAGATTATATTGAGATGCACGGTCAGAAAAACATTAAAATTCTTTAATGAACTCCGACTTTATTACAGAATGATAACAAATATATTGTTTCATTGGATGATGCCATATTTTCCGGTAAAAATTTCGTCTCCTCCTAGAAACGGTAAAGAAAAGGCGTATAACGTAAATGGTAACCATTTGAAGAAAGAAATTCATCTACATAACATTTAAAACTCAGTTTCTCCTCATCACGCAGAACATCCCTTTGAGGCTGCTTAACGAAAGAATTGTTGTTTATTGTTAAAAATATTTGAAGCTCCGAAATGTAGTCGTAGGTCAATGAAAGGTTTCCATTGAAAAGGTGCTTGGTACATATAATTACAGCTAAGAACTTACATGTTAATACAACTTTAAAAGTTAAACCTAGTTGTTTCGCACGAGTGTGATGCAGAAGGCTAAAGAACTCTTCTTATTACACCTTCATTCAAATATTTGTATTGAATGTATTAAATATGTCGGAGCAGTAAAGAAACCGCCTTCATTATGTAGTGTAGAGTCAGTTTAGTTTTTTATGTATTGTGTGGATGAAAATCGAAATAGGAGACACGGGAATGAAACGCAAGATGAAATTAACTGCAATTTCTATATTTTGTATACAACAACGATAAAGATTTCGTCGTATTGACAGCCATTATGAGTATCTGATTCCAACAAATTGCACGGTGTATATTTCCCACTTTCTGAAATATCTCTTTTAAAAGAAAAACTTGATACCGTGCAAACTGCCTTATTTTACTTCAATTCTCTCTACTACGAATTGTAAATATTTTTTTCTAGTTGCGACAGAACACTGTAACAACGGGGCCACAAGTTTTCAGACGGCGTTTTATAATAATTTTAGCAGTCAGGCTTAGAATCTTGAAAAATACTTTTACTTTTCCCGAGGATAGAATCTTGATTCCCTTACTTCTTCATCTTTTTCTGCTTCTTGTTCGAGTGCCTTAATACAATGGGAAGATACAAGATAGGAAAGGCAGGAGGAGAAAAATACGAAAGGCAGGACAGTTTACTACTCCTTGCCGCATCAAAAACCTTCTTCTTCTTTTCCCACCCCCACACAATTTTAGACGAGTTTAAAGTAAAATGAAAAGAAACGAAAATGGCATCCACATAGGAGAACTTAAAAAAAAAGAAATGGGTTCGGGTTTTTAGAAGTTAAAGGGTTTGAGGGTGACATAATGCAACGTTATTTTTCCTTGGATGAATGGGAAAAGTTTTAAGGGGGGGTGGCGAATAAAAAGGAAATACGACAGAAAAGGAGGGAAGAGTGAAGGATAGAGGAATGGGGCAGAAATAATTACAGTACATCTGTCCAGATCATGTATTTAGCTGTTCACTATTACAGCTACATTACCATATTTATAGCCGACTCTCTGAAATTTCATATTAATAATTTTGGTTGTTGTCATCGCAGTCCGAAAAAAGGGTGTTTTGGAATCGTAGAATGTACCACAAACTACATTTTTTACGTTGTCTGTTACGAGAAAAACATCTTGAAGGAAACGTATGCCTAACGATCCATTAGAACAAAGTATTTCTTACCGCGCAAAGTTCTGAAGTAACATCAAAGCTCCAAACGATCCGCTTCATAACAGAACAGTTCAGAACTGCGAGAAAAGTGCCTGCCGGCACATTTCTTCTTATTTTGAAATTACAGAAACTGAAACATTTCATTCTGTTACTTAAGAGAAGAAAAGTAGTTTGACTATATATTGCTAGCTGTGAAATACGAATCTTTGCGTCATATCCCACGTTCAATTGCAGCTTACGCTTTTAAAAAATTACACAGATTAAAAATTGTACAATTCTTAATGCTTCTACTTGGCAAGATTTTTCGAGGACAGGGCATATTTCAAATTATGTAAAATTAGTGATATCACTGAAAAGATAGTGTCGTGATATTCATAAACATAACCAGCATTAAGGTGAAAATTCTAGGCTCCTTGTTTGTCGACCCTGAGGATATTAGGAAACTAAATAGAGAGGCCATCTGTGAATTTTTTTAAGGAACAGGGCTTCTTTAATTTAGTGATAGAACATGGGGTACAGACGGCCTGTCCTAAGGCCTAGGTGCATCGGTCCCAGAAGGGCTCGAACCCAAATACCATTCATTCATTCATTCATTCATTCACAAGGTGAAAATTAGCCACAAATTTCGACAGCATTAGCCATCTTTAGATTCGTGTCACAAGTTGGAATATTATATCGATCACTGAATATATTAGTGGTACAATAAAAAAATTGCACATTTGGAGTTAATAATACTATTTAGTACAAAAATATAATAACTATACCCAACAATAACGACATTATCATTATCTAACGGGGAACGTTCCAACTAAGAAGTGCGTAGGTATTGTCGGATATATCTGTCAGTCGTAGTATTAACGGCAAATGGGCAATTTTGGGCTTGTGCCACTTTGCTTTACTTCACGTTAATCTTAGAAAAAAGTATAGTTATTCTATATGTAATAATATAAGGTAAGTATGAGAAAATATGGGGTACAGTACCCTGATTGTTAGTGTTACAAACACTAGAATCTAATGCGCAACGCAGCGACAACTTACACGTGCAATCCATTTGATACACACTTAGTGTGAAGCTTAGCAGTTATTTTTTGCTAACATTCATATATTAACCTTCTGAAGCTAGGTAGTTCTACCTCTTGATAAGACGATTCAGTTCTATAAATTTCGGTGAAAGATAGGAAATTTCTTGCCTATACTGAGCTGAGGGTAGGAATAAGGAAGGATAGAATGGATTCAAGACAGGTGCCTGCTCCTCCAGTCTACCTACACCGCACATCTCCATCTCTCGCAAACATAATAAAATGAGAAGGCATAGAGGGTGACTGAATGACAGCCAGAATATAAATGTCATTTCGCGGAAAGGGGAAATGGCTTGCGAAGGGGCGGTATCTGACAGGCAGACGGGTACGAGTGAGCATCTGACCATTCATTCCCTGACACGACTTTAGTTAAGGAACTATTAGCTTCTTAAAACGGAACTTGTTTCGTGGGGTTAATTGTTATAATTACATCATATAAATTAACATACCTTCCTAACATATTGTTATAGCATAGAGAACGCACGCATATTCGCTTGCTTCAACGTTCCTAGAACCCGGCAAGACAGAAATTGTAAAGGGTTGCTGTTTGCATGCAAAATGCAAAGGTTTCCACTGTGCACATTTCGACATAATTGCTTCCAGCCCTCTTCCCTTTTTAGGGATATTAAGTCAGCCAATACCAACCTGCAGTTTATTGTGAGTCAATACTCTTACGCAAAAAGTGTTCTATTAAGCCTATTTCTAAATAAGAGACCATTCAAATAAAAATAATTTCCGTATTACATTTAATTATTTATTTGATTATTTATTCACCCATCGATTAATTGATTCTTTGTGGTTTTAAAGATGATTTCCATAGTTCAGAGTGCGGAGCTTCGGCTAATGTGGAGATGAGTGAAAAGTTAATACGGAAAGATGTGGAAGAAATTGGTCGTGACCTGGTTAAAATTCTTTTCTGACCCCGACCTGGAGTAAATTAGAAAAACTTCCTTTTTTTAAGTCATGGTCCACAGACCGAATATTCTTATATTTCTCGTGGATTTCTTTGGCCAATCATTGAAAATCTGACGATAGTCTTTAAATGTTTGCTTGCACTACTATTGTCTTCCGTATCTGCAGTTCATTATTCACCCTTCATGTTATCATACAAAGCTGTACAGGGTGAGACTCTGAGCGGGTCATTAAATAACCCGGAAGTAAAACACAACATACTGTGCGGTTTAATGATTGGCAAGTTGTCACACAATTAATCATTCTACCTGTCAAGACAAAATACGGAAGGGCGACAATCTTCCTCTCACCTGAAAAGTTCATACGTCAGCTGCTCAAAGTCGTTTTAAAATTAAGTGAGAATAACTTTAAGTGAGTGAAATCAATAACATGCTTAAGAATGTTTTACAAAACCAGTAACTCTCGACAGTCAACTGTACCGAGGATATCATTAACCGCCCTGCACTGCTGTGTTTATTTCGGCAATAGCTTAATTTTCCCGTCTACTCCAGACAGTACAATGCCTGAGGTTGTTAGTTGCCAGCTTCTCAACGTGAATGCTTGGGTTCGATCCAGAGACATTCAGTAGGGTGTTCTTGGTTGAAAAATTGGAAATGGTCGGGTTTTTCCTCCGATTATTTCGTTTCCCACTCTCAATATTTTTTCGAAAATTTCCATTTTCTTATTTCATTCATTTAAAATCTTGACGCAAAATAAATTCAGTATTTGATACTGTCGTTATATTAAACATTTCTTCCTCAACCTGTTTCTTTCCACTTCAGAATTTTTTACACGAAATGTACACATATGTATAAGAAACACACATTTAATTTGTTTGGTTTCGTTCATAAATGTAGGGCTACGTAAATATTATCTAACGTAAAGCTTGAAAAGAAAATAACTTGGGAGCGTTAGGGCAATAATAAAGTTAATTTGTCCCAGTGCAATACTTAAAGGCACATAGAAAGAGCAGACTTTTAGGTTCAACTCATTCTTAAAGTAAGCAGCAGATATGACTGGTCAACTACACACCCCGGCCTTTTCAACACCGCGGAAAAAACTACTCCGATACCGGCCTGAAGAGACAGTTAGAACATCAGGAGGTTGAGTATCACATAATTTTTAGTCAACCGACAAGGTTGCCAGCCCTAACCACTGGCCTCATTTATCCACAGCAGACGTCTCTCTTACACATTTATGTTAGTGTCCGAGTTGACCCCAGGGCCATAGGACTGAAGGATTAAGTCACGAGAAAATTCCAATGACCCAATCGGGAATCGAATCCGCTACTTTCCGGCTTGTAGCGCAAGTGCCTCAGCCAACTGCACCATCGCGTGCTTATTGTCGGGGAGAGAATTCCTGTTATCCTTTGGACAGAAGATCGAGTAGACTGCAGAAATATTCGGGACGTTTTGAAAAAAAGACAAAGTTTGTAGCTCAGCTGGAAATCAAACCCCGGACTGTCCAAACTTTAGCCTACTCACTACACAAAAAATAATAAAGTTCTTCTTCTACAAAATGACATGGGAGACCAACCAGATGCAACGATTACGATTTATTAATAATCCATTAGATCAGCATGTTTCGTGCATCATTATGCCCATCTTCAAGAGCGCTAGAGCATATATTACTGCACATGGTTTTCAGCACTTGATGTGCACACGGCCTGTTTCCCAGATCCCCAAGACACCAGCCAGCACATCAAATGCTGAAAACCATATGCAGTAATACAAGTTCTAGCTCTCCTGAAGATGGGCACAATGATGCCCTACACATGTTGAGCTAATGGATTGTTAATAAATCATAATTGTTGTTTCTAGTTGGTCTCACACGTCATTTCATATTAAGGATGCACGGTCACACGAACATCAAATTTGTTCCTATATGCTACTGAATTAAGTTTGGGGAAAGTGACGGAGTGTTCCTACAGAAATAATAAGGAAACTGCGTCATCTGTTACAGAGGGACTATTAGTTTCTGCTCAGTTCAGTTATAGTTTCACACATTATCAGAGAGATAAGAGTATTCTCATAAAGCTATGACACACATATTTTCTAGAAACCTAGGAGACACCAAAAAATTATAGCGCCAAAAGTTTTAAATGAAACAATTTATCCAATAAGGATCCACAGGTACTAGAAGCCATTGAACAAAATGTGGTCGTCACGAATAACAGCGCCAGGAATTTGTGCATCGCTGTCATAGTAGCAGTGGGACAAGATAAAAAATACCAACAATACAGAGGCTTCTGACTTCGGCATATATAAAATGCAAATACATACATTTACTGACCAAACACAATACAACTCAAAATAATATTCCCCGTATTGAATTATATGGAGTTTATTTAGTATGGTCAAATTGGATATCGAAAATATTCCCACAAAATTTCGATTTCCCTTGCCAAATCGCTGTACAATGCTGTGTTTTACTACGTACGGTGCCAGTAAGGATGAGTGCGAATATGGGTTTGGTTATTTTTAAGACAAAAGAATAACAACACCTCATTGTCAGTGTTGGTATACACATGTTAACGTTGTTACATTGAGTGTAACAAAGCCCTGTACAATGGAACTCGGTCTGTGCATGCAGAATGGGCTGGATAAACTGCCATTCTCCATGTAACCCCTTTCTCGTTTTCATTATATCCGACACTTGTACCGAAAGATGTTCAACAAACATTTTACTCAAAATGCGCAATTTGAGCTTCATCAGATATTGACAGATAACAAATCACCTGTTTTCGAAGTAGCGGCTAGGCGAAGAGCTAGAGGACCGAGAAATCGTGGTTCATTTCCCGGTGGTGACAGAAATATTATCTGTTCTTCACAGCTGCACCACCGTCCATACAGTCTCCAATGGGTTCGTGGTACTGGGTATGGGGAACGGCTTACGTGGTACGGGGAACGGGTACGGCGTACGGGTATGGGGTACGTGGTACGGGGTACAGGGTACGGAGTACGTGGTAATGGGTACGGAGTACGTGGTACGTGGGACTGGTTGCGGGGTACAGGGTACGGGGTACGGGGTACAGGGTACAGGGTACAGGGTAAGATACGGGTACGTGGGTTCCCACAGAAAAGTCGAACTCGGCGTGCGGACGATTACTAACTTACATCTGGCGCTGGAATTATGAATCTGTGGAATTATATCACCGCCTAATCAAACAAGGAGATAACTGTATCTTATTTAGGGTGTAGTGCATATATAGCCCATACTAAATACCGATACAAATAGCTGAGATATACAAGCATTCTACTATATTCCCACTTTAATATCATTCTTTACATACACCACCAGATGAAGGACAATTTTAGGAGTAAGCAGCAGTTTTGTTGCTTTTTTTTTTGTGCCACACGAGAATGCGGCTCTGGAAGTAGCGAACTTCAATATCCCACAACGGTACCTCCCCTTTAACCTTTAATACCAGGTGATAATTACACTTACCACACGATTCAACTTTCAAAATACTCCACAGAGCCTTCAGAGTGTATTCATGTGTTTTATTTTCCTCAAACAAGCATCGGTTATTCTCAATAGAGAATTAATCATTTGCTAGCTGTCATCAAAGTTTAATGTGGAATAGAAATTGAATTTTTACGCTCTATGTAACTAAATTTTGGCTCAGGATAACGAAAAGTGGAGGGCTGTAGTGACATGATAATGAACCTTTGGGTTCCATAAAATAGAAGCAATTACATGAATGGCTGAAGAATAAAAATTGCTGTATGGATTTAGCTATTCAGTATAGACAATTTCTTTTATCAGAGTAATAAATATGTGTGTGTGTACTTGCTTTATTCTTTATGTTAGAACCGATGTTACATCGGTAGACGCAAGTTTCAGATGAGCACTAACTGGCGGTGATATGCATCATACAACGGCTTCTGTCGACAGCAACAAAACGAAAATTAATTGCAAACCAATTTTAAATTCGTATGGGTGTGGAACTTGGTCTGCCATATGTACGGCAGAAAAAAATATCGAAGGTATCTGCAGTCAGAGAACATACGACGCAATGCAACCTACGTTACCGCCAACCTTAGAAAATAAACAAACAAAAAAGAGACGGAGTGCGTAGGAAAACTTTTCGACCTACAAGAAAGGAATTATAGGAAGGCCAGAAATCCTCAAGTTGACGAGTGTTAGAATGTGTAATTTTCTTAGAGTATGTTAGTTTACAAAAAAGTGAGATAAGCTCTGCCAGGAAAAGGTCAGAGTTAGTCGACAGCTGTGGTAGAAGAACCCGAGAATTAGGATCACCTTGGAAGACCTGAACATACGAAGACATCATAGTATGTTCGATTTTCATTAGAGTTTGGGGTTGTTGACTAGGTTAACTTGGCTAGGTTTTGATCGAGAGCGGTGACGAGATTTTTTGGACAAGTAGCGAAATTTCCATTCCGGTCAAAGACGGACAATTCTACAACATTAATGCCAACAACTGCACAGTTCGATACAAAAGTACACATCATATAACAAGCCTCCTATATTCTTCATGTTTGCACCGTGCATCAGTGATAATTAAACACTTTATTATCCAACAAAAGCACAATATAAAATATGTAGATACAATTTAAATTGTAAAATATTTAAAAGTGTTCCAACATGTTTCGGATCACAGAGGATCCATAATCAGGGAACCTTGTACAGTGCTTAGCTAAAAATTACAAGAACGATTTCAATTGGGTCTACGTGTTATGTATTGTGCATTAGTTGGATAATAAATTGTTTAAGCCTCCTACATGTTTCGGACTTATGTGTCCATCTTCGACAAAGAAAAACACAACATTGTCTAATTATGTCAAGGATGAGCAATGTAAAGTTAAAAACATATAATTCTATAAAAATGATTTAAAAGTATATTGAAGACAGCAGGTAAATGTCTAAGAAAATTTATAATTTGAATGTAAACTAACGCCTATTGTAGAATTTCATCTGTGTTTCAAGGTTTTGTCCCTAAAAACGAACATGGCATATTATAAGTAGAAGGCTTGCTGTATGATGTTGTACAGTACCTTTGTATCCAACTGGTGTGCATTTGTCGCAATAGACACCGTAAAATTGGCTTACTGCACGGAACAAAGATAATATTAAATTGGCCGTTAATCTGTTGGGTGACCGGCTGTTAGTTCCATTAACTTGGCATCTGATCTATGGAGTTAGTTTGTTTGTTTGTTTGTTTCTGGCGTAGCAGCCTCCATTGGGCCAAGGCCTCCTCATTCACGAGGTTTTCTAGATCACACACAGCGACGCACGACAGTCTGTAAAAGTCTTCTGGACGAGTGATCGGCTCGTCGCAAGACCTCTACCTGACAACACACATTGCAGTTAGTTATGTATACCCTATTATAGCAAAAAATAAACTTAGCAGTGTTGGATCCACTTTGACGAATAACCACCAGTAGCTTTCGATCCACACACTGATGTATTTGTTATGAGAAAAGATATATGAAGTTAGCTATAACCTATTATGGCAAAAGAGAAACTTAGTTTTATGAAAACCACTTTAACGAATAAACACAGGGAGGTTTTAAACTGACATACACTCCTGTATGCACGTATTTCAGTTACGCTCTGTTGCGTTCCTCACTCAGCTTGCGGTGTGTCATTATTCCAGGTTACTGCTCTCTGTTTCTCACAGGATACACTCTCTTGGACGTCAATGGCATACACATGAGCATTTGCTTAATGTCATATTACCAGAGACGAGACATTTTGTTATTCACTCGGCTGCCAGAGTGAAAGGCACTCCCTTGTGGACAGTACTTAGTCGTTCCATTGAAACATTACAGAAAGCACAACACGCTAAATGATCATGAGTGTGAATATTTGAAATGAACATACGTTACTGCAATAAGGACCTCACACTAAAGACTTCCCACTATCTAATTCATATCCGTTCACTAATGTCACTATGTCAAATAAATACCGACAAATCCACTTTATATTATTCAGCCATAATATTATTAACACTATACGCCATCCAACACGTTTCAACCCTTAAAAGGTCATCTTCAGGGAGTATGTTTGATACATTCTAACAGCAAATTCAACAATATGCATCACCAGGTGTCATGAATACATATACGAATTTTCATTTTATATCTGGTGACTTTGATGTTAGAATTTAACCAATACACTCCCTGAAGACCGCCCTTTAAGGGTTGAAACATGTGGGATGGCGCATAGGGTTATTAAAGTGGTGACTTAATAACATGAATGCATTTGTCAGTATTTATTTGATATAGTTTTCACCATATCATTTGTGTTTAAAGACAATATTATTTTAGTTAATTTGCTTTCTCTTCAGGTAAATGATATGAAACTCCGTTGGGCCCCTTGGTTGTAGCTGCAGTCTATCCCCTACCTTCTGTCATGGATCCTTTGTTTGATTCCTACTAGGGGCACAGACTATTTTCTTTGATTTCCAAACGTAACTTGTCTTCAAGCTAATAGTTTCCCAGCTTGTGAAGAAATTCCCCGTGTTTTTACAAATGGTGAAGACTTACTTCCGTGGTCACAGGAATCTTAACACTTGTCCCTCTCCGGAGCCAGATGAAATAACGACATATAATGCTGATTTATCGTTCATTTTAACAATGTCACCTCACACTCGTGCCTGTCAAGTTATTCGAAGACGTTGCATGTGGTTCAGGTAGACGAATGTCACCACCTCTTAAAGGTAAAAGATACTAGGATCAACTTCATTAAGCTGATGGATCTATCTAAAAAGTGGGCCGGGAGAGCGCAGTCGGTATAGTGACTCGCTACGGGCTGGAAGCCACGGGGATCGAATCCCGGTTTTCGTGAAATATGCGCATCCGTCTAGACCGGCAGTGAGGCCCAACTAGCCTCCTGTACAATTCTTATCGGCTCTTCTTCACGGCGGTAAAGCGGCCGCAGCGTGACGCTGAACACGACCCCAATCTAGCGCCGAGGTTCAAGAAAGAGTAGAGTTATATCTCAACCCATTTATTTGGTCTTCCACGGCCTCTCATAACAGGCCTATAATTATACGTTACAATTTGCTCTTTACCCATCTAAAAAATTACATGTCTGTACCTCCCCGGTGGTCGAACCTTTAATATTTATCTTCTCTTACTCGCAAATATAAATCACATAATATTAATATTCCTGTTCCTTATTTCATAAATACCATTCATAATGTTCGGAAAGGAATTGTTTAATTTAATTTTAATTTAGAAAGTCTTAAAATGGTGTTATGGCAGGCTGCAATAATGTATTTTCCTATCATTCCAAATACATTTCTGTCCATGCTGAAACATTACAAACTCACTGTCATTCAGGATATTACGTGTAATATTAGACAACGCCAGCCATTCCTTGCAATATTCTTTAAATAAGAACTTAACTCCTAAAGGTTTTGTGCCCCTGGATATAAGGTATTTGCTTGGGAAGGGACTTGAACTGTGTTAGAAGAGTAACAAAGCCCATGAGTGCTCTGACGGTAAACTGAGTTTTCGTTACAGCAACCGTAATAGCCAAGCAGTGTTACGTCCAAGTGCTGATACGTTGCTGAGGATCTCGCAAGGCTTTACTTGTGGCCAGGGCGACGGTACGGCCATTGTATAGAAGCGGAACTGTTTGCGTAGTACGGGTGAATCTCTGCATAAGCTCCAGAGGTTCAAATTCTCTTCCAACCAGGGGCTGTTTCCTCTATCTCATTCCCTTCAAACGTTCGTTCTCTTCAGCGCTTGTATTTCCCCTCTAGGGGTTCTCAATACCAAAGCTTATGTATGAGTTCTCCGGGGTGAAACTATTCTAACACATAAACTAAGGACCAAGGTAAGAGATGGGAACCCAACCTCGGTTCTCACCAGACAGCTTACAAAGTTGCGCTTGTGCAGGTGAGAGGTGCAACCATTCAAGTCTGAACTTACGTAGAGTTGCTGGATACAGACCAAACAAGGAGACACACAGCATGTCATGTGTATACATACACATTTGACGAGTTAAATCTGTCAACGTAAAATGCGGTTAAACCTAAGGAATGAAGGAACATGGATAGTGGAGTTTGCGATAAGAAAACTTTCCAAATAGACACCAGCTAATTTAAAGGATGTCTGTTTCATGTGAAAGGGGATGTATGGGGTTTTGGTGGGGAGAAGAGCGTACAAGAGTCATCAAAGTTTGTAATAACTTTCAGGCGGTTCGTTGTGATCTGAGTTTATCCCGAATTTTCGACATAAAATGAATGTCTGCCATAACACTAAATCAACTACGGTTTGTAAACTAATAACCTCTATAGACAAACCTTGTGTGTGGTTTCTTTGCCAGCCGCCCACATAAGTTACAACCTTTCCCATGCACCTTTTATGAAGTTTCTTTTGTCATAAAAACATTGGCGTTTTGGAACCTCACAACATTCATACGTTAAAAACCTTTCTTAAGGAAGAGGCTGTTCTCCAACTGCAACACACACATACACACACACACACACACACACACACACACATATATATATATATATATATATATATATATACATTGTTAATAAAAATCCAACCAGATGCAAAAGAATGCAGATATTTATTTACTGCAAAGTCACTCTACATGTTTCGGGTGTCACAGCACCCATTATCAGGAGTACTAAAAACTGTAACCGCAGCCTCCGGTACAGGTTATAATATTGGTACAGCTACTTAAACTTCCTATCACATCTCTTAAATATCTAACGGTAGTCCTATTTTAATTTTATTAGCTTCCTGCTTATTTAACAACAGATTGTTTGACTTATAAACAGAAGTTTGTTTCTTAAAGATGTTGCAGGGTGTGTTATTGGCCTAATTTAAGGTACATATCTGTAATTCTTGTGGACGAACTAATGAAAACAAAGAATCGTCTGAGGATATCAGTATTCTCGATGGAGAATCGATCATCGCACCTCACGAATGACGGTCAGAAGCATTACAGCTTTGGCTGCTTTCTCGGTTTTAAGCTTATTGAAAACAGTTCAAGTTGATCTGTTCATTAATACTGTAGTGCAGCCGACAGTTTCGTCTAGCTGTGATGGCAATTCTACACAGTTTGCTGTTTCTACAACAGAGGTGTAAATCCCTTTGACTAATGCACATACATAGCTATTGTAACAGGCTGTGTTATGGTACATGTGAAAGAGGGAAAATTCAGCAATGGAAGTGGCCATTTAGCATGTGGGCTTTAATTGCCACTGCGCGCGCTGAATTTCATTATAGCCAGACGCTGGCGCCTAGCTTATTATACAGAATATTTGAAAATTGACGCTCCATGTAACTTACTAATAACCACTTCTTTGGTTTTAAATATAAATCGCACTTTTCTCTAATTGATGTTTTTAGTAATAAAAGTCTTAAGCCCAGGTCTGTGTTCACTCGTTTACTGGGATTGCTAGTTTGAATCCCTCCGAGAGCATGGCTGTCTTGTGTATGTTGTGTGTTGTCAGGTAGACCACTCTGTGACGTGCCGAACACTTATCCAGAGGAGTCGTGCAGAGTGAATATGTTTGTGTGTGCGTGCGTGCGCGCGCGTGTGCTTAATTGAGTGTCCACATGGGTAAAACCAACTCTGTACACCTACAATGAATAGGTAGAAGTCAGAAAGAAAGAAATAAAGAAAGTAATGAAAGAATATTATACAATATCCAGCTAGAAATTCAGAATTTTGTGGAATATTTTGTATAATATTTTGGGCTATTCTTTTATTGTTAGTGCAAAGTAAGAAAGAGAACTTTTATGATAGAAGCTCCCGTGTCAGACCCGTGTTAAGGCACACGATAAAATGAGCATCTTTTGTTGAAAGTAAGGAACAAGCTGTCCTTCCGAGCAACGTTACTCTCAGTCATTCATCAACCCTTTAGAACACAACAGTGACAGGCCTCACCGCCTGCCGTCACATCAATAACATGTATTTGTTCCGTTCTTACAACAAACAGCTCTCATTAACCTTCACAACATTAACTGTTTTTTACATCGAATTAAAAGTAATCTGTCCAGCAGGTTAGGCAATGTCGCAATGTCACAACCAGACAGACATAACTCACATATTCGCACGCCCTTTTTAATTCGTAAAGAACGCCTGTACTACTTTCACCGATCAGTTGGTTTCCATCGCTGAAGCTTATATCTTCTTCTTTACGTATGTGATTTACCAACAAATGTACATTTATAAATATGTCCAATCACATGTCATTATTTTTCACAAACATGTTTCGGTCACTCGTGTGAATATCATCAGGGTGTCTCATAAAGAGAATAAAGTTAATATATAATAATAGTAAAAAAATATAAGATACAAACACTCAATTTTATACTTAATATTCTATGAAATGTTCATGGTCATAAAACACTGAAATTTCATTGGAGGTTTACATATTTTGAAAATATATTAAAATAGGGCCTGTTCATTTAGTTTGGCGGATGTGTTGTACACAGTAGCAGGGATCTTTTGAGATACCTATTCATATGAGATAGCCTGTTGATGGTCACAGAAGTGAGGGAAACATGTTGTTGCAAACTAAATGTATGTGATTAACATATTTACGAAATTGCAACTACTGGTTTATCACATAGGCTAAGTATTAAGCAACATTCTTTAAAGCGTGGACAAGGAATATAGACTGCTATATTGTGTTCATAAGGCATATCGCAATATGTCGACTATCCTGGCATAGTGTTAGGATTATAATCAGTCCCTCCGTGATAGTATTACCACACCGGCCAAAATTTTTTTTTTTTACTTAAGAGTTACGCACGACGCCCGAGATTTAGCTAGTGAGGAATTCATTAACTAACTATAATGCATACACACACACACACACACACACAATTCACAGTGCTCTTTCGCCCGTCCATCCGTCCGTCATGTTCTGTGTTTATAAAACAAAATATCAAAGGAAAATTGAAAGTAGGAAAGTTGTTTTTCTTGAAAGAACATTCAGAAAGTTTTAAATCTTTCTTTTACGTGATTGGCTTCGAGGTAATTTCTTATCATTTGATAACACACTCTATTAAACCCCATTTTTTCCATGGCTTCACAGCCACTAGTGTGTCAAGGCCTCATCACCGATGAGGCATCACAATCACACTCAGACCTACCACTTTTCACAGGTCTCCCCTGGAAGAGTGATCAGCCCATCGAAAAAACTTGTACCTGACAAATTTCAACAGACACAAGAGAGAGAGAGAGAGGGAGATATCCATGACCCCGGCAGGATTCGAACCCGTAATCCCAACAAGCGAGCGCCCGAAAATCCACTACTTAGACGGGGCAGCCACTGTAATCGGCTAATAAAACCCATACAAGCTGAAAACCTAAACTAGTGTTTCACTGAAACATGGTTAAAAACCACTGCTCGAGGAAAACTCAATTTTGAGCTGTGTTATCACAAGGGGAAACAGTCAATTCTCCTCAAGCTCGTAGAAACTGTAGCTGTAGACTACCGCGTGTTTGCTACGATACGGGGTAAAACCATTCAATACGGGCTTTTTTAAATGAGCAGGTTAATAAATATGTAAGTTAATTAAGTTTTAATTGTAATTATCTTTTATTATCCCATTGAGTATGTCGTAAATTTGAAGGTGGAATATTCAGGCCGACATTGTTAAAACGACGCTAAAGTTCTACTCTTCTTTTGCCTGATATTCCCATGGTGATGACAAAAAGAAACAGTTGAGAAGATATTCTCTTTTAAGATGCAAACAGCGAGAATAAGATGAGAGGTAACACTGAGCGGACCAAGAGTAACCAACCGCAGACACCCCACATAGAATACACTTTGCATAATGTCCCCGACAGCTTGGCACAAATTTACTTGCAGACTTTCACAGTAAGGAAGGAGTGACGCCACTTTGCCTTACAAGACTATGGCACTTACACCACGAGAAACTGGGGACGAGAAGCAAAATGTGACTGCGCGTAGGTCCACAAGTTGAAGTGGGATTTTCGAGCACAAATCACGGTGCATATGAAAAGGTTTCAGAAATTTGCTTTCGTACAAATCTGTTAATAATATTTTAAAAGTTAAAGTTTTTTCCTTCGCTTAATTACGTTGGGCTCCATACAAACTTGTGCGGGAAGGGAGGTCTATTTCCACACAAGCTGTAACTCGCTACTTTCATGCACCGGTCACTTTAGCAATTCGAACAGAGCCCGGTGACCAATGGACAGTAAACTGTGCAGTCCAGCGTCAGTCTAGACGCTCTGGAGAAGTGGTAAACCTCTGTCGCTGTCGGGAATCAAACACAGACCCTTCAGTCATCCAGGTTGTATCTTACTCACTTTACGGAAGGACTTTTTTTACAAAAGGACAGAAATTGGAATAGCTTTATAACTTGTCATGACGCAAACAACAGCTATGTCAGTCAATGTGGCAAATTTTGTGGGTAGAGATTTTGTAGGAACTATTCTGCGGCAGGATCAGTACTCTTTTAGGGAACTGTGTTACGTGGTGTGACGTTATTAAGTATTTGCATACACATTGCTCTCGACTGGAGTGTTACTGCTCTGAAATAATGCTCTACGTAGCAGTCGGGAGAGCAAAGACATGATATTGACGTCGCTCTAGGAGTAGAAGCTCTCTCTTGCAGCCGCTTTTGCAGCGTCGAGGTATGCGACAAGCCACAGTGTTCTTGATTTCAGTACAGTTTGTATTTAAATCATCCTACGTTCCAGAATAAGATGACTAATTCATACTAAAGATGGCACACCATAGCTTGATATTGAAATACAAAGTGTCTTGAAATTTTGGTTTGTTACGCGAGAAGTATTAAGGTACTCTAGTCTAGGAGAAGACGCCTTGCAGTCTTGTTGATGATATCTTCATCTCTAAGAGAAGATGCAAATTATTCTACCCTGAAGAAACATGCAGCATATGCGATACTAAACTAACAAATGCAGATAAGTGTATGAAAGTATACAACACACTAATCTTATTAAATGACCAACTTAATGCAAAAATTCTTGTTTTATAATAAGTTTATTATATTCATCTACATGTTTCGAGCATTATGTGCTCATCATCAGGAGGTCAAAATTGTATTATACAGCATCTGGTATCATCACTCTCTGGGTATCTTCACTTTACTCTTTCTCAGATTTCGACCTGGGCCACAGCATTTTGCACGCGCTTGTCAAGCTAGGGAACCGACACTCCACTTCCTCCCGTAGGAAGTCAAGACGACTGCAGTAGAGAATATGTAATTTTTGTTTCGGTGCTTTCAATGTCTTGATTTTCATCGACAGACGTCCCCTTATGTCCAAACCCACAACAACAGATCACATGGACAAAGACTGAAATTTCGCAGAAATTAATCAGTCTGTCCTCAACGCCCAATCCACCTACTACAGTCGCCAAGCCAAGCACGAAAACGAAGATCAAAATCAGATGGTACTCTATATTACATTAAGCGCATATAGTCGTAATTGTCACACTCAGAAACAATGAGATACACGAAGTTGTCACACATAATTAAGTATTCAAATCTTTACTTTAGAGTCACCCGGTGTTTATCGGATATATGTTCAAGGACTGGCACCGTTACAACATTTTCATACGTTGTCTTATAAAGATACTATATAAACAAAATGTATCCTTTCTTATTATCTATTTCCAAACCAAATTTCTTATTGCAACCAGGCTCCTATATTCAATTTACTTTATCGCACAAAAATCCCATATTAGTTCACATTCTGCAAAAATACTCCTACGCCCTAAGAATTGCTTTTAGTGGCTAAAACCACAAACAATTTCCCGATATAAAATTAAGTTGCCGCCATGCTGTAAATAATAATTTTTTAATATTATCATTAAGGCGTTGAGGTGTCCTCATATGGCCTAATATTTGCACCACGTTTCACCGAAATCACTCAAATGACCCACAAATAGAAACGAGTTGACCCGAACTGCAAAATAAACTCAAAAAGCCACGTGTTCGATTTTTAAGGTGAGAGCGTGCATCTGTAACTAATATTGGTCACCACGTTATGTGAGTAGAAGACATAAATGTTGATGCTGATTTTACCATGTTCTAGGCTCTAATATGCCCTACATTTTCTGGATAAATTATGTACGAAATTTGCATACCGTATGTTGCAGATAGACGCCAACTCAGTAAGTATACGTGACGTGTAAGCTGGTTAATCTGATATTACGTAGGTTAAAAAGTAGTTACAAATAGAAGCATGAAATGACGAAATTCTCTCTATTTCGGCCTTATGTAGGGTAGTTGTAAGTTGATACGGAAAAAACACCAGCGATTTTAGCAATTACGAATATAATTAGACGCTGCCAGCAACAAACGTCATTGAAAAGCGTCCTCGAGTCGTCGATAAGATGACAGCCATAGTTATCTCAGCATATATGTAGATCACAAGAATTGTGAACTCTATTAGCCTTTTAAAGCCTAGCAGTTTCTTTACGTACCACCAGGTTTAACGTTCAAAAATTCTACATGGCTCTCGCTTTGAGTTGAATGTTTTGTACGGATTTCAGAACAGACAGCGACCTTTGCTTTATACGTCATTAACTTACTGGCTTTTATGACCATGGTGGAAAGTGTTTACTGAGCGGCACGGCCTTATTCCTGATACAAGGCACAGTGCGTGTCAAGTTTAAAAGATTAAAATAAGAATATTAAACGGCTCTATTCAATTTAGGCGCCATTTCATGAAACAGGGTTTTCTCAGTAAAGACGTCGTACATGAAATAAAACTATATTTTCAATACTTTTTTGTTTAATATCTTGCCACTCTATTCTCGACGACGTCTATGCTAGTCGTAAACTTTGTTTCGAAGAGCGTGTCGACGAAAGTCGTCATTTAATACAATAAATGCTTTTCCATAGCTACTGCCAAGTGACGTAACAGAGCACGTGGGATAAAGGAGAAATACGTTCATGGTTTCGATGCAAAACCTGAAGGTCAAAAATTATTTCCAAGATTTGATTGTAGATGGGAGGATAATATTAATTTATATCTCAAGGAAGTAGAATGGAAGTTTGTGGGCTGGATGCTTCGGGGTCAGGATAAGGATCATTAACGGACCCATAAGATCAAGGCGTTAGAACATTCTAAGTCCATAAAATGCAAACAATTTCCGGAGTAAATGAGAAAATTAATCACTTTCTCCATAAGACTCTACTCAATTATGTTAGTTATTGACATAGGAGATAAAGAGTTGAATGAAGTGTATCATGATGCCACGAAAGTGTCATATATATTGCAATGACACTACTAAAGCACGTGCGCCATGTGTTTCTTGGCCTGGTGAGCACTAAGTGTCTACTGCATCGCGACGCCAGCAGAGCGGAGTCTGTCAGTACTATTTCTGAGTGACAGTTAATTAAGTGAAGTCTTACAGGCAGACGGACGGATGGGATGGGAAAGGCTTCAGGCAGATACTGAAGATGCTCTGTTTCCGGGAGCACAGGCCCAAGTCCTTGTTGATTGGAGACTTTGCTTGCTGTACAGCTGAAGGTGCAATTCCTTTCTCTCTGCTCCACAGCCCTCACTCCGGTACGCTCATTAAAGTCATGGCATATATATTTCTTTAAAGACTTTCTCACCAAAATCAATCTGAATACTGGATATTAGATTTTGTCATTGAAATTACGTTCATCAGTAATCTATCTATTTCATAAAGCAATTACATAATATATCCTTGTTTTTATTTAAATCCCTAACACATAAGAAAGAACACATTTTACTGAGATTTTTTTGTCTATTATAATTTAAAAGTTTAAAACGTGATATTGTGGAGTATATTAAATATTCCGCTCCTGCATCACAGTAAACACAGTGCTAATTCATCTTGTAAAATAACCAGTTAATACTATTGAGGGAAACAATAGATCTTTGTTGTAAGTGCATAGACAGACTTTGAGGAAAAATACGGACGTATAATGATTATGCAGCCTTCAGTACTTATTAATCACAGTGACTTAATGTGGTAAAACGCAGTGATGAACGTCAGATCTAGCTGCATTTCGCAATAGACTATCGATGCGTTTTAGCTGTTCTCGAAAAATTGAAAAAAAACAAATATTAACTTCGTCGAGTCTATCTGTCCGTCCGCCCGCATGCAACGTCTCGAATCCCACTGGTCGGATTTTCATTAGTATTTTTCGAAAATCTATAGAGATAGTTCAAGTTTCAGTAACATGTAACAAGTACAGCGTTTACATTACTTGCAGGTCAACAAACATTTCTGATCATACCTCGCTCAGTTCTTCTTAAAATGAGAAATCCTTCAGGCAAAAGCTGTAGATAATAACAAAACACACGTTTTAGATTCAATATTGTTTTCTTGAAAATCCAACCGTGTATCATATACAGCGAAAAAATATTTAGAACCGGACACATATGACGGTAGGGCGCTTGCGCTTTGAATGCTGGATACCTAAGGCTACAAACACATACTCAGAATATGTAAAACTTATTACTTTTCCACTGCAACATATTTAGAGCCACAAAGGCCACAGATGACAGTATGGCGTTTGCGCTTTTCATGCTGGATATCTAAGGCTACAAACACACACTCAGAATACACAAAACTTCTGCTTTTCCACTGCAACAATGGTTGCGCGAACGCACATCAGTGTTGTGTTATACATATATTTCTTGTCTTGTTAAGATCATGGTAATAAATAGCATTATGAAGCTCTGTCTGCAGTATGGACGTAGTGTTTTGAGTGATGTAGGAACTTAGATTTAAATATTATTTAAATGATTACAGTGTGCTATTCCTGTTTACCTACTATCAGATTTACTAACATGTGATCTTATCTAATTTATTTTCATGATAATTTACAATGAAAAAAACCAATAATGCTGCGCTTGATGATAATCACGAGGAATAACAGACAAGCGGTCTTACTGTCATCCTGAAATTATAGGAGTACTTACTTTCATGCTTAAATTCTAAAATTAATATTTTCGCCTGATTCCACCAACGTATATTTTTACATTCACTGTCACATCCCTTGACCCAACTGTTCAGGATGATCTAGTCACGTTTTGGAAACTGCACTCCAAAATCTCGCCAAGTACAAATTAGGCTACGTAAAATAGAAGAGAGAGGAAAAAGAGGACTACGTAAAAAAATATTACGTTATTTGCGAACACAAAAGTTTGAACATACAATGAAATATGTTTTACAATACCAGGAATATTTTCCCAAATTTTCCATATTGAATTTAATAAACAGTGAAAATAGGAGCGATATTCTACGCTAACCGTTTGAGAGACAAAAATGTAACGGCTGTAGTAATTATTCGGTGGCAAAATCATTTCGTAAAATCCATTGCACAGCGTTCACACTCACACAAAAAAATATAAACTGAGTAAGTAAACCGTACAGTGAAAAAGAGTTTTAATTAAACACATTTAAAAATATTACAACAACCTTAGCTGTTCAATAACTCTTTCCTAAAATTAAGTTTAATTCTCTCGCTTCATGTTGAGTCCTACAGTGAACAGAAACTGCACTGAAGTTAATAATCAACGCACACACGTAACGTAATGAATATTGGAACAAATACTGTTCTATTAAAATCTAATAAAGGAAAAGTAATGTAGTCTGTAAAAAGCCACATGTGAGCTGTTGGAAGGCAAAGTGATATAAGTGAGATGAGTGACTGCGTTCAATCACGCAATAACATGAGAACTATGAGGAGGCTAAATGTTTTAATTTATATGAATTATTTACCCTTCTGAGCGCAGTTTATATCAAGGTAGGTCACTGATAATTCTGTACCCTAGACAGACAGACAGACTGCCTCTGTGGTCTAGTGGTCAGAGTTTCTGGCTACAGATACAGAGGTCCCGGGTTCGATCCCCGGCGCTACCAGATTTTCTGAGTAGTAGTGGGTCTGGAACGGGGTCCACTCAGCCT
>Ga0131853_10004041_pt1 | contig 26333 bp, 13 predicted proteins | sample TergutLab28metaG_FD_92764 | JGI IMG/M metagenome (GOLD analysis project Ga0131853, IMG submission 92764) | Labiotermes labralis P1 segment gut microbial communities from Petit-Saut dam, French Guiana - Lab288 P1 (version 2) (version 2) | ecosystem: Host-associated > Arthropoda: Insects >... | reverse complement strand
GTGTGTAACAGCTGTCAAAGTTTCAAACTTCTCTGGCCATTATCTCCGTAACCGTTCAACTTTGGACATAGGTGTTTTGGGTTATATCAGTATACTTTAACATAAGGAACACCCTCCCGAAGTTTGGCACATTCCTCCTGGGACACCTGTATATATATATATATATATATATATATATATATATATTTTCATGAAAATCCGTCCAGTGGGAGCCGAGTTATTCCCTGAGGACAGACAGACGGGCAGACATGAAGCTAATAGTCGCTTCTCGTAATTTTGCGACCGCGCCTAAAAACCCAGACATACCTTTGAATCACGCACGCCTTCAACTTTCTCCCAGTTACGTAATACATACATTCCTCACTGCTTTTCCACAAACTGCACATAAAGCCTACATAAACGATTTTATCGTTGGCAGTATTCCCTTCCGTAAAATCTGACACGAATAACGGGGGCTTTGTGTGAAGACCTATGTATAAATACGATAATATCCCGCTGAGCTCTTAGAATGAGAAATTTTTTCCGGCAAGAGTTCTACAGGAAATCAGTGCACAAATTTCATATATAGTAACTTTCTTCCGAAAATCGTGCCTCAAAGAGGCCACTGGTGGCAATGTAATACGGCGGATGCGCTTTGAATGCTGGATAACTAAGGCAAGAACACACACACACACTCATAATATTTAATACTCATTGCTCTCCTACTGCACAAATGGTTACAGGAACGCGTATCAATGTTCCTTAAAACGTACATTACCTATCTTGTTATTTCCGAAGACCGTAAATTCAAACAAACGTTACATAAATTCATGCACTGTTGATGCTGTGACTGTATGATTTTAAATTATAGGCTATGCGTTTTTTAGGGGTACTGGTGAAGGAATAAACATAGGACGGTGGCCTCGTTCGCCAAATCTCAAACCGTGCACTTTTCTAAATTGTGCAGCATGTTACAGGACAGCGTAAGTAATATTCATCGCAATGAAGAGTAAAAAAAAAAATTATTCAGAACGTAATTTGACGTTCAGGTGACCGCGCATCGTGATAAACTATTATAATAAAACCAACTAGATGCACTAATTTCTCAAATTTACTTTTGGTATAAAACTCTACATGTTTCGGACAGTTCCCCCGTCCATCATCAGGAGTTTTTCACCGTACACACAGCAGTGGTATATGTCATACAGGTTTGTTGACAGCTTGCGAGCAGGATCAGGACGGAACTGCAATAAACCAACTAGATGCACTAATTTGAGAAATTAGTGCATCTAGATGGTTTTATTATACGAATTCAGAATGTTATGTTTTCAATTTCACGAGGATATCTCCGACGTGTAAAAAACAATGCATTTGTTAGAGACGGCGTACGTCAAACCCGACTCACAACTAAAACAGGGGCGTTCGCTGCGCCATCTGCCGTCATGAAAATTGTCCCAGTGAGTATGACGAGTTTTCAGATATAATAACGCCCCTGTAGTGTGTAACAAGTTTATATTATATAGCAGAGACGTGGGATGGAGTAAAGATATATTTGTGCCGTAATATTATAATATGGTTCAGCTCCTTAGGGTTGCCTGCAGTTAATACATATTTGCAGAAGAAACGTAGGTCGACGAAGGAACAGTGTGGAGAGACCAACAACCATGAAGACCGAATAAGCCTAGAACAGCCTACACCATGTTGCTGCTGTATACTCTGCCGAATTTAGCCGCTAATTTTCATGAGTCTGAAATGGGATGTGGAGTGGCGCGAACCCCCCTCCCCCTCAGAAACCCAAGTTGTAACGAATTCGAGCACTGCTTGCAGGATGGTGTCGTATCCCAGCACTGCTCAAAATAGTCGTCGTATGTGGTCACCCAACCAACATCGAGGTATATTTCACGTCCTGACCATAGAACCACTTCCTCTGTACAAAATTCCTTCTTACTCACTGACCAAAAGTAAATACCGGGATGGACATCAACGGTTCTGGCACAAGAAGCTTGGAGTCGTCAAGCGATCTCCATGTGGTATGGGTGTACAAAACGTTCCTATTTTAAAATTATCAGTTTTGACTGTCAGATCTAATTTGGAACCGATATGAATTCTGTAACCGTTTTTTTTTTCTTGGGGTAACAAGTGGAACTCCGAGAGCGACAAGAAAATGCAGGAAGGTAAACTTTGCGGTCTCCTTTCTATTCCTGCCTTATGGTGAACCTACTGGAAAGGGTCAAGAGTAAGAAAGAAACTGTGGTCTTATGTATCTCGATGGAAACAAACTGAGGCATGACCAAGAGTTTTGTCCAAAAACATTATAGCAGGACGTCTTTGCACGTTATGATGGAGGCAGACACAAGAACATAAGCTTTCGTACTTGAACATAAGATACAGCAGACTGTTAATAACAAAAACAAAAATATATTCAAGAAAATTCTTTCTTTTCTTCTTTGTCGTGACCTCTTTCTGCCTATTCATACAAATTTTACATGTTACCATAGATAAAATCGAAACATTTTAAGACAAGATCCTTTTATTTGCATCCATATTTCGTGACATTAAATACCCTTCCTGAAGATTCTGATAAGAACATGGAGGAGGAATAAATAAATGTAATAAAACAACATGCAACAAAGAACGGTACTCTGATGGTATAAAAATGTTCTGGAAAACAACACAGATCTACACACAATGCCAAATTGCCAGAGAACTGCACGCTTCTTCAAACAATTCAGACGCCCGTTGATTTGGTGGAGAAATGTTTGCTCAGACGCAGGCGTTAGCTAATTGTTTAAACAGAGTACTAAAACGAAAGTTACGGACGTCACACTAAATTATGTAACAAAACGTAGGCCTGCCTATGAGATAATAAAACACACGGGGTCCAAAAAGTACATGCTACTTAACACAGGTCCGTCGCTCTCAGACATTTTTTTTTGAGGCAGGAATGTGCAACATGCATCAACTGACGGAATACACTAGAATGCCCTTGGAACGAGAAAGCTGTGCCAACGGCCGTCAAATGATGTCTAAATCCTGCTAAGTTTGACCCCTGACCTCATCCAATCCGAATGGTCATCACTTCAGCACTCGCAGCCACGAGGAGTCCGTGCGTCCATACGGGTGACACGGGTGACTTATGGGCCACCACGGCCAGTCAATTTGCCTGGCTTCAATACCAACTTCTGATACCCGCAAAGTTTAACAGGTAATGATGCTACATGAAATCCACTATTCCTAGATATAGCAATATTCTCCAGAGGATGGCATACCGAACAGCCGCAGCATGTCGACAAGATGTACATATCTTAATAAATTAAATACATAATTAAACTATAACTTTAGCAAGGAACAATGTATGCTCCATGAGGATGATCGTATGATCGAAACATGTAGGAGCGTTTTAAGTGTTTTAATGTGAATTTTAGATCATTAAATGAATATATGTGCATTTGTTGGTGTGTTAATTAAACAAACTACAGAATGCACGGTGCAAAGATGAAGAAGATAAAGATAATAAATGCCACTGTGCCGACTCTGATATATGCATTTATTAACAAAGGAAAGGTCTTAAGTTATCATAATAATAATATATTTAATTGAGTTTGGCCACTTGTTGACCCCTTCCGGTCTCACGTATCCAGGAGTCTCTTCAAAGGTCTACCATGATTCCTTCTGCCAGTTGGGGAGTAGTGTTTCATTACCTTGGGTAATCTATTTCGAGGCATTCTATTTACATGTTGTATCCAGATTCTCTTGTATTCCAGTAATTTGTCCAAAATTGGTGTTATTTTTAGCTCCTTTGCAATTTGTTCATTTGTTTTGTAATCTGTCCAAGTGTATCCTGCTTAAGTTATTTGCAATAATACATTAGAATTTATAACTCCGGAGTTCAGCCATCACACGTTTCAAATACCACTGCATAATTAACACTAATCCATTAACAGACAACGATGAATCCCAACGGACAGGAAACAGACTGCACGGAACGTCACGCAGCATCTGAAACTACGTAATTTTCCGCAGATCCTGCCATATCATCTCTGCCACTCAGCCACACGTGCAGTTCTGTACACTTTTCAGGGTCCTATCAGGCTATACAAGGTCAGCCTCCGTGAACATTACAGTAGGCTACAAAATGTTTCCGCACAGCCAAAAAAAAGTTCTCTTCTACACACAACTGCAGGCCCTCATGAGGCATTAGAGTGACAGCAAGAAACTAAGTAAATTTACAGCGTCACTATACCTACAGTAAGGCATAAAAAAAAACTCCCGTAAAGGCACGAAAGTATTCGCGAATTGTTGTACCTGTTGCAGTCACATTTTTCGAAAACATATATATTTAACGTCAGACTTTCCAAAATTGTGCTCTAAACCAACACACTGGTAATATCTCAAATCAATATCTGGACTAGACAGGGCTAGAGAAGACAGGACAGAAGGTTACGAAACAGCGTCAAAGGAGAGTAATAAGAGGTTATAAGTGTCCAGGATTAATGGCAAGACAGAATTAAGTTACGTTACAAAATATCGATCGACAACACAGGACGCCTCAAGACCTCGTAATATATCGACTGAACTGCAAGGGAGAAATGGACTCAGTACTATATACTGGGAACATAAGGTAGCTTCGTGTTTGAACAGGCAAGAGACAATATTGATCTAACGGGAGGTGTTGGTGATAGCACTGATAAACGATAAATTCAAGTCACCTTAAATCCCACGTGATAAGATAACAAAGTGTGTTAACTAAACCACGTATTTGGTCTGAACGCGCGAACAGTACGGTCGTGGTAAAAGCGGAGGAAACGTTGTGTACTTCAGAAAAGTACCAAGTAAGACCTGAGGTTCTCATGGAGGTAGTTATGAATACAGCATTGCACGTGATGCCTGTACAAACGTACGCAACATCGGTGCATACTGGTATCTACCAAACTACACGGCGTCACGCACCAGAACATAGCTGTCTTCAGACAAACACCAACATGGCTTCACTGAAGTGAAAACTCAGAAAGCTACTAGTTTCTTTTAATTTGCATCTTACATTTAATGTTTAGTTATATTTCCGCTTAATCCGTTCCTCTCTGCAGTAATTTACAAGAGCGGGTAGTTCAGTAGAGTGCCTCGGATCTGCACTAAGTCCTAGACGCTGACACAGTTCCACAACTCCACCCTCGCGCACATGCAGGTTACGAATTCGGGTGGAAACTCGAATTTGAGATTTTTATGTTCAATGGTCCGTGCATCGCGTAATATGTGTCAATAATTATCCAACAAGATGCAGCAACGTGACTGGATGGGAACTGGGAACCAGTTCCAATCCAGTCACGTTCAGGACAGGTAGCAGTAACGGTCTCAATAATGCCAGATACTGTACATACAGTGATATGAGCTCCTGATGATGGGTGGGGATACCACCCGAAACATGTACAGCGGTCTGCAGATATAAATAAAATGTATATTGTTGCATCTTGTTGGACAATTATTGCCACATATTGAATCTGAGAGCAGACCGAACACGTATGTTGTCACTAACAATAAGCTTAAATCTAGGAATACTCGCTCGCTGTCCTTAAAACGTACGTTACGAATTCAGCATATTTCCTAATAACTATACACGGAATTTATAGATTAGAGGTTCTCGGGAGGCGGCTACAAGGATGTGGCAACGTGTAGCGTGGCACAATTTACAGACATTCAACCATCGAACCATGGGAAAATTTGTATCAGTTCGCACTGAGTCACACCCGAAAAGATAATCTTCATATATGGGATGTTTTCAGGACATTCAGCTGTTTTAAGTGCAAAGTCTACAAACGATGCATAACGGACATATAGTACCAGGGTGCTGACAAGTCCTTAGCCCGGCCAGGAAGGAAACAAGCTCGGAAGCATGTCACGCGACGCGCGCGATTTGAACAACGAGACGCGAGCTGTCATCAAGTTATTCTTCCTGTAAGACACGGCACTGAAGAAAATTCACGCCATTCTGATAGAAACATTGGCTTGTTTCCTTCCTGGTCGGGCTAAGAACTTGTCAGCACGCTGGTAGTACGTGTTTGTGCATACGTACAATAAGATGCAGGAAGATTCCTGATGTGGTCTACGCCAATTAAAAATAAACAAATGTTACGCTAGTATGCACCGGTTAAATACAGGGTCCGGCAGAAAACCCTGACGATTTTTAAGTTACAATAAAATGAAAAGTATACTGTCTTTTTATGTGAATTTATTACTAAAATTATCTTTATCTGAAATCATTTTAATTACAATATTCACTTCCTGAAAATACTGTCTGTGAGGTGGCGTCCCTTGTTGTCAGCATATTTCCGCAAGCGGAGGACTTCTAACAAAAGCCTGACGCAATCGTTCGATGTTCTCAGGAGTTCTAAGTAAAGGCTCTCTTCCTGGGAGTTTTATTTTTGCGGCAGACGCTGTTTCTCTGAAGTATCTCACCTACAACAGTACAGTATTGCGACTAGAGACACTGTCGTTCCGATGAATATTGAAGTGCCGACGAAATATCCACTGAGTCACGACAGAACCGTTATTTTAGAAATACGTCTCCACAGCGAGAGCCCGATGCTCTACAGACCAGCGCTCCATGGCAACTGAAATGCTTTGAGTCTCGCTAGAAGGGCGCGCAAGGACAAATTCCCCACGCCGACGATTCCACTCACAGCTGTGTTGCCAATTCGTCAGGTATTCTGCCGGACCCTGCACAAAACGTATTCTACGTAAGACTCAAAAAACAATTGCCAAATTTGTCGCCGAACGTCGCGGTAGAGTGTTTAGCAGTCATGCTTCGGATTTGGAGGTCCTGGATTCAGTTCTCGACCTGCATACCTGCTATCCTGACTACAGCTTTTCGTGGAATTTCTGAACTTCTCTGTACAAATGTCAGCAGAGCACCTCAAAGTGGGCAACGACAGCTTCAAGCGTATTTCCAGTTCACCGTCCACTTATCTAGCACACCATTTAGGGTACCGAGCGCTTCATTAATTTAGCCACAACTACGTACAATAAAAATTTTCTCAAAGCAAGTAATCACAGCACAAACACAGTGGTGCTTCCGTACGGCCTTTAGTTAAAACCACAACAAAACAAAAAGAATTTCAGGCTTCCGCCGCGAAGTATATGAAGTCTGCGCTCTACTGGGATATAACGCAGCGCATAAGAGTAATTCCTTACAGACGTTTCGGTAAGGAGTCACTCCTATTCGCTGCGTACTATCCCACAAGAGCGCAGACCTCAAAACTTTCTATCTTGAAATTTGGCCAAATTAGTACCACTAAAAAAAATGCAAAAAACTAGAGAATGTAATCGGGCAATGCTCTACAGCAGCGGTTCCCAAAGGGGGCTCCGCATATCCCAAAGGATCCACGACAAGTTCCCAGGAAATACGTGGATACATTTATGTAATTGCTGGAAATACGTGGATACATTTATGTAATGGCTGGAAATACGTGGGTACATTTATGTAATGGCTGGAAATACGTGTATACACTTATGTAATGGCTGGAAATACTTGGATACATTTATGTAATGGCTGGAACTACGTGGACACATTTATGTAATGGCTAGTTTGAAGGTAACTTATTTTTAATTTAAAAATTATAATTTTTAAAACAATAATGAAGGAACTTCTTTAATTGACGAGTTTATGGCCACTAAGCCAGCGACAATCAGTGTAATTAAGTTCAAATCATGCAATATGTGTCAATAAGCAAATGCTGAGATGGTTCCCAACATTCCAAGTTGCCACTACATGCTTCTCATGTGGCCCTCTCGACTTAAATTTATTAGTAACCAATTTCATATTTCGTATACATGTAAAATAACCACTGCCACCGAGTGACAACCCAGCTGCGGTTAATAAACATTATTATTATCATTATTATTGTTACACATGCTTCTGGTGCGTATTGGTAGCTATGTAAAATCAGTTACAAGATAAAAATGATTAGTTTTGGATACCTATCATACCCACACACTACATTTATGTGAGCAAGGATGTGAGGACCCGTTCTTACTTTCGAACCCAAAAAGGGGCACGCGAACAAAAAGTTTTAGAAACACAATTCTAGATTGTTGTCTGTTGCAGCTTCTTAAACATTTGTGTTAACATGCCAGACGGGAGCAATTCGTGTTGCAACTTCGACAGGTTCGACATGACGACGAGTCTTTTGGGCAGAAATAACGAAAAATAGAATACACTTGGTTTTGCACATTTACCACAAATTTATGAAAATTAGAATTATATCCCAAGAACACCAAGACCTTCACTTTATACATCGTGCATTCCGTGACTATAATGTTATTTGCCGTACGAACATAATAGACTCACAATGTATCATTACAATAACCGGTTAATTGCAGTTCATAGTACTTTCGAAACGAGTAACAGGGCGCCATAAATCGACCACATGGCAAGAAAACATAAGGTAATGCAATGGCTTCCAGTATTTAGCAGCATTCAAACAACAACGCGGCTATTGTTCTTATCGCTGATACAGGTGTGTGCCTTCATCTGAACGTGTGGGGTTAAAAGCAACAGGCAATGAATGGCCTGAACAATATATGAATGGCGCAAGACAGCTGGGCAACAGATTGCGCTTTAACGTCGACAGAAACTATCAGAAGGGAAGACAAAAAGCCATAGTAACAGAATATACCAAGTAACGCTACTGTCTCCAATGCATCTGAGACAAACTTACTCACCCCATTCAGCAGAGTGCTTCCTGAGAAGCTAACAGGTTCCCAGCTGGTCAAAAAATTCTCAGCATTTTATGGAACCCGAAGGTTCATTACCAAATCCACAACAGTCCGCCACCTGTCCCTACTCTGAGCCAGATCAATCCATTCCATGCCCTCCATACTAATTTTGAAGACCCATTTTAATATTATCTTCACATCTACGCCTGGGTCTTCCAAGTAGTCGCCTTCCCTCAGGCTTCCCCACCATAACCCTGTATGCACCTCTCCTTTCCTCCATACGTGCCACATGCCTCGCCAATCTCAATCTTCTTGATTTGATCGCCAGCATCATATTCGCTGAGCAGTACAGATCATTAAGCTCCTAGGTCTTCAATCATGTCATACAATAAGTGAGCGAGGCTTTCGAATGAATATTCAACTGGCAGGATTTACGCTTAAGTTAAGCAAAACTTGAAGATTAGTAATATGGACGTTTGCGCTTCTCAAATGAAGACACTGCACAAAATAAACGCATAATATGAAGTTCCCTTTTATACATGCTGAATTTAAAACAGTGATCAACGTATGATGAAGCTGGGTATCGGATCTACACCACACTTCATATGGATGGCCCATTTATATTTTGTCCATACAGATCCTATGTAACCCTTAATTAACACGAGCCTCAAATCTAAAAGCCGGTTTTCCCAAAACGGTTTGTCATGCCTAATAATGGAAGAACATACACAGATGCAACACCTCGTGAAAATCTAGACGTTGATATAAAACATACTGCTAATGTTCTGGTGTGCATCCTGCAGTATGATCAGCTCTGAACCAAACATAGTGAAGCAGGTTGGGAAAAACGCCTACATTTTTAAATTCCGAAAATCCATTACAGTATTCAGACACCCAAACCAGTTTTCATACCCAATGTCACAGAGCGTGGATTATTATGCACCCGTTATCCACAAAGCAAAATCGAAGTCCTTGATATCATCGTTTTCCGGACTGTACAATCAACACTGCTTCTTTCGCCACATATCTGTGTCTTCTCCAAACACAACACAACACACCACACCTGCCCCGATAACACTTTTTATTGCCATTTCATCCACAGTTGAGGAAAAGAGTCGTTCACGTACATTACGTCGCATATCTGAAGAACGATAAACACACACAAATAAAACCGGTCTATTTATTAAACAATCCTCAGCAAGGAAAAGATTAAACAGCCTGAAGTAAAAATAAGGAAAAAGTTAGGTTAAATTTTTTTTACAACAACAAATATTGCTGAGAAAACTGATATGTGTGGAGAAGAGTCTGAAAATTTTCCTCTCACTCTTGCAATTATGCAGAAAAGATCCTCTTTATTTGCATAGAAAGCAGAATGACTGGTTACTTAAAAATTACGTCACACATATAGTTAAATAGCAAAGGTGTGCAAATTGGCCTTCACACTGAGCGCATATTTATGCTGCGCTCCGAACGTCTTCTCGATCAAACTACTCCCAATAAGAAAATGCGCATAATGACATATCATAACGTGATTCTGCACATTCTGTTGCGCTCAACGCATACAACGATTGCGATCACGAGAGGTCCTAACCCATGGGGTCAGAGGTATCAATTCTTATAGTAAAACCAACTAGATGCACTAATTTCTCAAATTTATTTTTGGAATAAAACTCTACATGTTTCGGACAGTTCCTCTGTCCATCATCAGGAGTTTTTCACTGTACACACAGTAACAGTATATGTCATATAGGTTTGCAGACAGCAGGATCAGGACGGAACCGTCACGAAACCTATATGACATATACCATTCCTGTGTGTACAGTGAAAATCTCCTGATGATGGACAGAGGAACTGTCCGAAACATGTACAGTTTTGTTCCAAAAATAAGTCTGAGAAATTAGTGCATCTAGTTGGTTTTATTATAAGAATTTATCACGATGCACGGTCACCTGAACGTCAAATTAGAGGTATCATTTGTGCAGATCAAAGTCAGAATAATATCTTTTATTTTTTATATATTTATCTATTTGTAGTTTATTTAAAGACTTGTCCGTAAAAACAGATTTTATAGCACAGGACGACAGTGAAAAATGAAATAAAAGCTGTGGAAGAGAATTTAAAATAGTAACCCCGCATTTGTCTTATAAGACTGAGGAAAACCACAAAAAATCTCAATCATATGTGACTCTTCTGCCGGTATTCGAATCGGGCACCTCCTGATGGAAGTTGGAAGCGTTGTCGCCTCAGCCTGACAGAGGCCAATACCACCTCCATCGTCTTCATCACATCCTACAATTTTTGGCTCGACAGCCCTCAATACTTGAGGTATCGAGACCACACTCAGGCACACCACACGAGAAGGAGTGATCAGCCCTCAGCAGACAAAACACAAGTCACAAAATACAAACATCTATGCCCCCGGCTAGATTCGAACCCACATTCCCATTACGCCAGCGGCCGCTGGCTTGGCATATCATTTTTGCGGCGAAAGAAATGAAGACTCAATTAACGGGAATGAATTTCCGTGACTGGGAACGAATGGCATCTCGGTAACACATGCGGACACGCGCACTACGTACAGCCCACACGGTACGTTCATACCGAAATGAAGTGAAGTGAGAATGAAATTGAAACTTAAAATCCCAAGAGAACAGAAAACTTGTGATACCTACTGCAGATGTAAGGAAAAAAAATTATTTACATTCAGGAAACAGAACGAGATTTGGAATTCTGTGACTCCTATTAGGAATCAGCTGCGGGATAGCAGCTTGACAGGACGGGATCAGCTACGAGTAGCAAATCCATGGGAACGCAGTTGCTCCGTAAATAGGAGCACGCTGCGGCTATACTACTGCGGTGCTCTCACCACCACCTGAGAGGGCAGCTGCTAAGTCAGTGGCCAAATATGAAAGATCAGTGTTGCTACTGTCCGTTGTATTGAAACTTCGGTCCTCCGTGCCAAGACAGCGTCATTCACCATTAATTCTAATTTCTGTAAGGCCATAGCACAAATCAAATCGTTATAAACACCGATAACTCACCGAGGAAGCCTCGATACCCTGCAGTTGCATGCTACTTTTCTCTATAAATTCTTTCCGTTTTACCTCATCACTCGTCACACTCCACAGTTTCCAGAATTACGTACTGCAAGCTAAGGCGTGCAACAGGTGTACCTGGCGCAAGGCGTTATCACTAATTCAGTCCTCAGCGGCGTTTCATCTCTGACCTAACGTTGGGCTAGACCCACAACTAAATAAGAAGTGTTACTGCAACAGGCAGAATAAGGAATACTCATTTCACAGTCACTAGACTGAACGTACTCACAGAGAAAGGCTCTTCTATAAGCCTTGGCATGTTTCCGGTTCAAAAGCTGCGTATATTTCATCTGATCAACAAGAAGTGCATAGTGATGCCTGGTTGATATAGGACGTTGACTGGTGGTTATTTACAACCAATGGGTCAAATTCTACGACCGAATGCTCATCATGAACTTGGATTTCCTTCTTCGTATTTTGTCTTCTTCATACTTACATCCAGTGGAACCCAAAATTTCTTTTTTCCTTGGACCAACAAAACTGCTGCGATTTTCCGCGACCGTCTGTCTGTCTCACATTCGACAATTCATGTGCGATGTCTATCAAGAACAGAACAGGTCAACCGTTATGGAGCCACTGTTGAAGACTGAGGAGATACAACGGAGTTCGCTGATTGAGCATAAAATTTTATTTGATTACTTTATCAACCACACGACACATTTAATATATTACCTACCAATAATTGTTATTGGCGGAAATAACATTTTCCTTGCCCACAAATAAAGCTGCTCATTGTACGATACAACATGCCTTTTCGTTTTCTTTCCGGACTGTTTCGTACAGAGGCAAGGGCATCAATGGCTGGCCGCAGGTTACTGACTGAATGAGATCTCTTAATTAACTAATTCCCTCATATATATATCCAGAGGATCAACATAGAGCGAGGTCTGGTGAAAGGGGTGGCCAACTGTGACGGTCAATCTAATGACATAGGTTGCGGTGATCAAACTATTCTGATACTCGTAGCCAAACTAAGGTGAATCGCGGTCTTTTGCATTTACATAGTTAAGGAACTTCTTATAAAAAGAGCAGTACCCAATTCCGAACAAATTAAATTTGCAGTTTCCATGACTCCATAACGGCTAGTTGGATATCTGTATTTTAAACAATGTATCGGTAAATAATTTTTAAGAACCGGCAGAACAAAAGGAAGGAGAAAGGTGGTGATTCAGGCACGCCTACTCAACCCTTAAAAAAGGGTAGTTCAAATTCTGGTAAAAGCCATATAGCTTTATGTTTATGCGTGAGAGCCCGATGTGACGAAAAAGGAATAATGGAAAGAACAGAGCAGACCATCACAAATACAGTATATATGTAGTTGTGACTCTCATTAGTTCCAAGTTTACTATGGGTATTATCACAACACTACGTTCCACATAGAGAAATACAGTTGCTTTTGATTGCCCTCTTGTCTACATTAGCGCTCTACAGAATTATACTTTGCTGACAGGCATCTTGAAAAAGACAAAATACAAACAACGATGAATGTCAACTTACCGCCTTGCCAACGTGGAGCTTCTCTGTTCCAGACGTACACAGGAACGCGTTCGTGAGGTGGAAAAACGCTTGGTTCTGGCTGATGAGGTTGGGACAGCTGCTCCACAGCGTAACTGGTCCTTTTATACGAAGCCGAAGAGTGTTCAGCGGCATCACGAGGCCTCTCCTCAGTATACTGTTGTATGTTCCCAGCATTCATAGGTTTAACACTGACATGCGTTACGTCTGGCTGTTCACCATCACTCGAGGTTCTGTGTGATGGCAATGAAACGACACCGGAGTCAGACGAAACTGAGGATGAGGTCGAGGGCGCAGAAAGGGTAACTTCTAACTCCCCACCACTTGTTAACTGTTGAAGCAATGGGCTAACATCCGAACCTTTAGCAAGTTCTGACATCGCGACTATAACAGGTCTTCTTGCAGACTGGCTGTGTGCCGGTGAGTCCTCCCGCTCTGATCCTACACGTGGGGGTTGAACATGCCTTGGTGATATTTGCTGAGGGTAGTGTAATCGTTGCAGAGGTGATACTGGTGCCACTGCACGTGGTGCTGATGGTGTTTCTGGGTGCTGATGTGCTGGTTGCAATGCAGGTGCAATTTCCTGTCTCTCATTCCGAACTTCCGAAACTCTTGTTGGTGAGCCTCTGGCTCTCTTAGGAGGCCTCAATAAATACTCCTGCAGTCGTTTATTATTCCTGAAAATTAAAGAAAATTAAATACAATGCACTAAAATATCCTACTAGTGAGTGTTAAAAATATAGCGTGTTTTGCTAAGCCTCGCAAAGGTTTCGATGTTGGTGTGAAAAAGCGCAGATATACCCTGTGAACTAGTTAATAATATAACTCTGACTATACTGAACTGTACATGAAACACGTTATTCCTCATGCGCTACCACCAACTTCCCACTTCGTCTCACTACTGACATGCAGTCACACCACTGGTCAAAAAATTCCCCATTTTATGGAACCATAGGCTTATAATCAAGTTTACAAAAGCCAGTCTTTGGATCCTACATTCTGGACCAGCTCAATCCATTCCACACTGTACCCCCGTATCCATTACAAAGCCTCCCAGCTGGCCTTATTCCTTGACGTTTTTCATGCATATGTTGAAAGAATTTATCATCGAGGCCTTGCGTACTACATGCCCAATCCCTCACGTCCTTAACCCTCATAATGTTAGCTCATTCGTATGTATTCTTTATTCTTCTGATATCTTCTCTCTCTTGGACCCAAATGTTCAACTAGTTACACTAACTTCAACTCCCGACGTCAAACAATGTTAGAAGTAAGTTTTTTTAAACGACGAATCCCATAAATCTATGACAATAACCACCACATTGTTCAGAGATGTCCGTCTTTTTGACTCTGTGATGCACAAGCTGAATTCAGTCCATATCTTGCATCATCGAAAACCATTTAAAGATTATCCTGCGGTCAGGCCCTCTACTTACATACTATTACCACTAACCTCTGTTCTGATGGGCTGGATGGCGTGGTAGGAACGCTAATTCTTGCGGCATCCGAAGTACTGTTGGAAACACGATGACTCACGGCACTTCTGTTAGTTTCCGAAGCGGGGATGATCTTGTTGGGAGGATCAACAACTGGTCCACCGCTGACACGTTTTGGGGGCAGCACTGTAGTCACGCCCCCATTCCGTATCTTTTCTTCCAGCCAGTTGAAGCCAGGGAGTTCCTGTGCTAAGCGACGCCCTTTCTCTTGCATCTGGGCCGAAAGTTTGTTCTGCGTGACGTTCACAGCAGCCGAAGCATCGCCTGAGAAGAAAGCGCCCAAATATATTTTGAACTTGAGAGCAGAGCAGTACCAGCAGTTACGAGAAAAGTCACTACGGAAATACCCGCTGAATCTTCATCGGATAATTTAGACTGGCAAACCGCGCAGTAGATTTCCACTCTGAGGAAAGCAGCGAGGAGAGGAAATGAAAGGGAAAGAAAAGAACACGACCGATTTCACGAAGCACAGCCGCACTTCATCATCTCCCAGTAACTGTTCTAAGCTTTCAACAAGTTTACACTGATAATCAACTACTTTAGGTGCGATCAAACACTCGCGGGGCGTCTTTTAAAACTGCTCCGTCAGCCCGTATGCAACAAACTCGACAAAAGTTGGAACATAAAATTCGGTATGGTGTATTTTACGAAAAACTATCAAGCCATTTGGTTCAAAACGGGCAGGCATAACGAACACATTACATGGATATCTAGTCTAAATCACTTACGCGCCCATACACAGTGTAGAATGACAACCCATCCATCACCCATGCGAAAAGCACACTTGCTTGTGCACACAGGCCACAATGAAAAGCGGTCTGCTCTAAAGTTTTGATTTCGCGCTCTGTGAAAATACGACATTTAAGATTCAATCACCAAATCTTACGTTCATAGAGCCGTGAGTCGTAATATTACTTCTATAGTAAAACCAAAAGAACAAGCTGCACCAATGTATCAAATTTATTTTATTTCGGAATGACACACTACATGCTTCGGACGGTCTTTCCGTCCATCATCAGAAGTTCAAGACTGTGCATACAGCAAGAAGCATATGTCAAACAGTTACTGCTGTCTGCTTGCTGGCGGGAACGAGATGGAACATCTCATACCCGCCAGCAAGCAGAGAGCAGTATCTGTTTGACATATGCCTGTTACTGTATGTACAGTCTTGAACTCCTGATGATGGACGGAAAGACCGTCCGAAACATGCATAGTGTCATTCCAAAATAAAATAAATTTGATACGTTGGTGCAGCTTGTTGGTTTTACCATGGAAATGATAGAAATAATTCACCCCCACTATTACACACATTACACATTTCCGTATTTATTCTAGGTACAGCTTTACAACTAGCATGGTCTGATGTAATTATACTGCTAAGGTCAGCAAGAAATAGTGTTTGTTACGTAGAAAGTGGAAATGCACCTTTCAAAATCCTGGCATTACGATAGAGCGAAGTTTCCAGTAGTTCTCGTAAAAAAAAAAACTGAACGCCGAGGTGCTGAACAGGGTTCTAGCAATGGCACGACGGAAGGTGGGGCCGAGTACAGGAGGCTGACAAAGTGTCTGGCAGCTTATAATGAAATCAAAGGCCCCACACAGTCAGGTATTTGTTTTGCAGAAAGCCCTATCAGGTCTCCAGCCAGCCTTCTGAAGAAGACACGACGAACTGTCCAGCAACTTATTCGTGCCTTTGCTTTTTTATTAACCTGGGAACCCAACAAACCACTAAAAGGTCGGAGTGATTTACAGCCTTGCAGTGACGCTGTAGATACATCGAGCATACCTACGCCAGAGCGTGAATAATCAGTAGCATGACGGTGTCTTTACTGCTACTAGAAGTTTACTGTTGTTTGAATACTATTTTCCACCTAATATAACCCTCACAACCCAGAAACCCCATCGGACCACTTCTACAGCATTTTTGGTCAGAAGGGTCCGTTCGGAGTAGAAATTGGTAATGAAGATGTCCAGCTGATGTTACAAGTAGCCCGCGCGTTTCTTCAAACAAACCTCGTAGATCTTAAACAGTTTTTAATTTGCGGTACGTACATTTTCTTTTTTTGAGAGACTTCTGTAAGAGAAGGGCCTAACTTTATTTCCGTACACAGTACGGGTTATAAAAGATACGAACCGAAACATCTGCCACTCAACATCTCATATCTCTTACAGATATAGCTAACTTGCAAATTTAACCTCAACTGATTTGTGTCAGCAGACACTATGCGAACGCAGACACGACCTTCGCATTGAGTGCCTGTATTGTGCACTTTGTTCCTCGAACTCATGCAACATGCCAATACCATGCGAGTTTTATATAAAATAAGCATTGAATTCTGGTGTGCTGCCTAAGTAGTGGCACTTGGGGGGTCCAATATTCTGTCCACGAAGCGACAGACCTGTCGAAGATCCAAAGATTCAATGCTTCATAATTGCCAAAAAGACCAAGACCCTGCGTTAAAAGTGCAGAAAAAATACAATCACTCATCTACTGCGTACAGAAGAGCACATATACAGGTAGATCTGTACGTACGTACTCGCGACGGACAAGTTCCTGAGATAATCGTGAATAAGACTTCGGAAGTCTGTATTATTCTTTCCCTCGCCACAGTCTTGGTGGTACATATATTTCTACCGTCCCTTATAATTCTTTCTGGGGTTACTCGTACTCTGTAAATAAAAACAAACGCTAAACATCTCTGCACAATAAGCAACATGGAGAGGAGGAAGAGGCAGTAACAGGCAGCTAAGCCGAGCTGAACCAGGTAAAAAGTTTGCAAAGAAAGTACGTGATAACGTAGAAAGCTGCACTACGAACAGGCGAAGCACAAAGCCCTGCGAACTCATTTTAGGCTTTAAAGTTACTAATACCAACTGCTGCAACATATAACATGCTCAAACAAATGTCTCTGCGTATTTGGCTGCGACGTTCGTTCAAAAGTTGAAAACGGTGTAATCTTTGCAAAATGCGTTCAGTGACGAAGCTACTTTGCACTGTCCGTGCTAGTACAGCGACACAGCGTCAGACTGTGGACGAACAACATCGGCATGCAGCGATGGAAGGTGCAAGGAACAGACCCGCGTTCTATGTGCTTTTGTACTATATCGAAGCAGAAAATTATTCCGGACTTCAGTGCCGAACACAATGTGACGGGTGCGGCGTGGCCAGACAAGATGCACTTCAAACCGACCTGGAAAAACGGGGACCTAATGGCAAACTATTCCAGCAGTCTCACTTCACCACCTCGCTTCCCTGACCTTACACCATTTCATTTCTTCTTCTAGGGGCACGTGAATGGCTTCTGTTTACATTCCAACCTTGCCCACCATTTTGCCAGAATCTGATGATTGGAAATGATTTGCTGAAACTAGACTTATGACCGCCATGCTTGCAAATGAGTGGAATGAACCCAAGTAAAGACACGGCATGTGCCGGCCCACTCGCGGCGGCGTCCTCACTGAACAGCCGAAAACTGTCACAAAAAGCTTATCATGCATTCAATTGAGATAATTTTAATTAACATTGCTGTGCCTCGTACTTAGTGAGCAACATTATGTTAAAATCGTGTACGTTTCGTGTGTTAATACTGGCATTCAGTTCTCAAGATCTTACCTTCACGCATCACTCAAAAAGGTCTCGAATTTATAAAACGCTCTATTTTTATGGTGCCCAAATAGATTAGATTGAAGCTCGGGCACATACTCTGAAGGAACAACCAACCTAGTGTGGTTTTTAAATAAGTGACAAAAATAAGTGGTCTCGAGAGAAAATGGAGAATTTACTTTCCTGATTACCAGGGACGCAGTCTGGACCAAGCACGACTGGAAAACAAATGGAAAGAGACCACATGGGAAAATTTGGGCCTATGTGGGACGATAAAAGGTGATTCTGAAAAATATGTTGTAAGGTTCAAATGGGTTCAAACAGGTTCGGAAAAGGTCCCAATTGCAGAACCCTGTAGTTTTGGTACTAAGGAACGAAAAATGTCCTACGAGATGAATATCTAAGAACTTCTCTAGGAAGTCCGTTGATCGCAAACAAACCAGCATACGAACTAAACCAGCAAGACAGGCGGTGTACATATAACGTAACAGTGAGGCGTGTTCGTGCAACCATTGTTGCAGTGCGAAAGTAGTAAATATTACATATTCTTAGTACGTGTTTGTAGCTTTAGTTTCCCAGCACGCAAGGCGCATGGGCCATACTGTCATCAGTTGCCTGTCTGGCTCTACCGCATTTTTCCACATTATCACACAAACAGCACAGTTTTCGGAAAAAAAAAGCGTCATTGAACATAAGATGTGTTTTGATTTTCTCTACAACTCTGAAACATTTCTGATTCTCACAAGAATTAAGTAAGATACTTTTAAAAAAAGTACACAGGTCTTCAGGTAAAATAGCCGTTATTCTTGTCAGCTTCTAATCAGACTTGAAATTTCTCGACAAGTTTTTGCAAAACATTAAAATATAAAATTTCATGATGATCCGTCCGGTGGGAGCCCAGTTGTTCCATTCGAAGCTAACAGACGCTTTTCGTAACTTTGCGAACGCGCCCAAGAACGTTTTGCAATTGTATTACGCTAACGGTAAACGTTCTCAGGTCATATTGACGTACAAAACCACACGACTGGAGTCATGGTGATGCTCTACACCTGTTACTTGTTTAACCCCTGTGGGGTTGCTATAACCCGACGTGTCCTGCCTGACTTTCCTCATTCACGCCAGCCGGATGACAGGACACGACCATTAAAAAGACCAAGACCGCACTCTCCCAGAACATTTGCGATAACATCCGCGTTTACTCCGACGCTACGTAATATCTTTACCTCAAACGTCATCGTTTAATGTACCAAGCAAAGTAAATGTGTTAGTATACAACTATGAGTGACATGCCTTGCTGTAGTGCTGTGAAAAATTAGTACAGAATAAAGCGCATACCAATTCAATGACAAGATAAATTATAAGCTAACCACAGGAAACACAGGTAGTTAGTGAGTAGGCCAAGGACACTTAACAGCTGCCTTCCGTTTAAAAGTATCTTCTTCGGTTAGCAGGCCTGCAAATTCCACTAGCTCATTGTTCCAAACTTGTTTGCTCGCGGACCCCTTTTGGTTTCGAAGAATTAGCAAGGATCCACGTGAAAGGATCACAGGTATCCAAAAAAAAATTTAAAACTTATATTTCAGGTATCCAAAAAAATTTAAAAATTATATTTCAGACCTGATTTTAAATCGATACTAATACATACCAGTATCATACGTAACAATACATTGTATGATTTTACCTTAATTAAAATGAATGTCGCTCGCTTCGTGGGTACAGAGTTTTCTTAATTAGATATTCCAACGGTCATACGACATTAACATATCGCCGATTAAAGACGTTACTAGATTATTTTTTAAATTATAATTTCTTTAATTAAGAAATAAGTAAATTTCAAAGTAGCCATTACACATATATATCCACGTATCCCCTGGGAACTGGTCGCGGATCCTTTGGGACCCGCGCAGCACACATTGGGAACCTGTGCTCTAGTCTTTTGCAATAGCGTTCGCATGGCAGCTGAAAAAAGTTAACTATTAGCCTTGCCATGTCCGTCTGTCCGCACGGAACAGTGAAGACTCCAGTTACGATATACTGTATAAAGTTTTGATGTTTTGTTGACCGTGCTTCTCAGAATAATCTTAGCAACTGATGAAATTAACGCACAAATTCTTGTTTTATAATAAGCTTATTATATTCCTCTACATAGTGCTCGAAACATGTAGAAGAATACAATAAACTTATTATAAAACAAGAATTTGTGCATTAAGTTGGTCAGTTACTAAGATTAGACTTTATAAAGTGTTGTACATAGAACTAAATCATCTTCGTCTTAGGCCGTATCTACTGCTACTTCACAACACAATAAAATCCTATCACATTCAGAGCCGCATCCGCTGCTCTAAGAACGGCGGTGCATTTGCCTCATCCAGCATGGGATTTAAATGTGTGTTTGCACGCGAAAGAAAGTATAGCCTGCCGACCTTCGATTTCAAAACCGTCGACTTCTTGGTAAACTAAAGACGGGGTACTTCGAAACTGAACACTCTGGCCACTGTCTTACACCAAGTGTCCCACCCATACAAAATATGTATTTGGGGCTGAACACGACAAATGGCAGTATTTACCTAGACCACGATATACGCGTGGAAAGCAAAGAATTAGTAGTTCTACGTCAACGGAAGGTAGGATTAACTACCTTAACCAGCACAGCTTACTTACGATGCTGTCTTTCCAGATATGGAAATCGTGAATTATGAACGGGCATGTCACTATTATTCTACAAGTTCGAACAGTATATAAGAGACAATGTGCAATACGAGCACAGTGTATACACACATGCATGATCAGTGCATATGAACTTAAACTGTTCTGTGATAGTGAACCAAGTTTTATATTTGAGTGTGGGAAAAGGCAAGGAACGGTGATACGAAACGCGTTCGACAGACTGGTCCTTGTTCTCGACAGACAGGAACTCTACTGCGAATTTAGATAAGAAAACACACAGAAACTCATGCTACAACCATACACACGCAATTAGTACGTAAACGAACGGACCAAATATCATACCTATTTTACCTTTCTTCGCCCTCCTCCGCTTCTTTTTGCTCTGGCCTTCGTCACTGGACTCGCTAACCACGCCTCCAATTTGATTTTGGTCTTGGTCATTGTTCGGTGATGTGCCTAGATGTGTTTTTTCCTTGGTCCCTGATAAATCGGCTTCGGAGGACGTCCTTCTCCTAACAGACGAGACCACGTCTTCTTCCCCATCACTTCCACCAATGTTGCTCTGTCTGCGGCTTCTGTTGTCTTCTTCAACGTTAGATAGCTCTGAAGAATTTGTATTCTGCTCCCCTAAGTCGATTGTCAGACTTCCAGGGCTTGGAATATCATCTTCAATATCAATGTTGGTAACAACATCATCAAATCGTGGTTTCGTATGGCTGGGATTCTTAACTGGCGGAGGCGGACTGCCAATCTTTGGATCGACGGGGTCCTTACGTTTATAACGCCACGGAACATGCACATTTTGCGGCGGGAAAGCTGCTGACACTTTAAACATTTGAATACTATCGTGCCGGAAACTTCGACGGGAGTGTCGTGGCTTTCTGGGTGCACGTCGCTTTGTACGAATTTGTGAATCGTCGCCGCATGCCTCCTTGTTAGTGTCATGTTCCGGTCTTCTGACGGTTGGGTGTCTTCCTCTCCTCCTCCTCTTCTTCACCTTTCTAGGCGGAGAGGGGTCCCTGTTGCCATTAGTTAACTCATGGTAGTCACGAAGCCTTTTCGAAACATCAGCTGCACTTTTACTGTCGATATTCGTATCAATATCAGGTTTCCCATCTGTCTGATCCGTATTTTCACATATTACAACTTCTTTGTCCGAATCGTTATTGCCGTTTTCATTTTCCTTCTCTTCAAGATTGCTTACCGGCTCGCCATATGGCCTTAAGTTACTGGTGCTCGCGGGTTTTCCTCCGATACTCTCTTCCCCATAAACATGCTGCCAAGGAGATATCCTCGGTGAAACAGTCAAAGGATTACTGTCAAAGTTTCTGGAAAGTTTCTCTTTATCGGTCTCTGAATTACTGAAGTTTGTTCTAGGTACAAGACGAGACCATTCTTCAGAACGGCGATCGTAGTCGGCGCTGGTAACTTGTACAGATTTCTCAGTATTGACATACATGCTACATGCATCGCTTGCTTCTTCAGTTTTACCAAGTGAATCTGCTGTCCGATGACCGTATTTAGCGTTTTTTGAAGCGTCATTTGTTATCATTTCTGAGGAATATTCTTTAGATGATACCCGCATCCTCACAATTGGTTCAGTGTTCCGGCATACATCAGTTTTAACACTAGCGGATACTTCTCTTGAGTCTTTCGTATTCTTCGACGCAACATTTGTGTTTTGATAGCCTTCTTCTCGGCTGTAACAGCCATGCGTCTTCAGGCTCTCAGCTGAATTACATGATATATGTTGGACACACTCCCCCTTTTCACATTTTACACATAAAGCAATGCCACAAGGATAATATTCTAAGGGATCTGTTACTTTAAGTGGATAACAATGTCTCTTGTCATCTGGTAAAACAGCTTCCGCTGGCACACTACTTTCGACCTTACGTTTTTCAGTTAATAATTTGGTCACAACGCCCGCCTCAGGGGTCTGTGTCTCTGGAATTTCCGACGGCAGCTCAAACTTTCCTTCGGCTTCATGCAGAATGGCTGCTGAAGATACAATCACTGAATTATTGGGTTCTGACCTTGGAATATGCGCACCATCTTGACGGTCAGACATAGGTAAATCTTCTAACGTATTTCTTGAACTGTATGCCTCACTTACTGGAACACTAATAAAAACTCTTGGAGCTTCGACTGTGTCTTCATCTTCTATGTTCAACTCATGATTAAATTCGGAACATGGGAAATCTCCACACACTGTTTCTTTATTACATGTGCTAGATGGACGTGCTGAATGTTCTATGCCCGACGAATTGTGTTCGGGCATCGCTGACGCCGATTCTTCCTTTTCTTCTTTTACCACCATGTTTCTGGAAAGAGGCGGCTCCGGAAACTGGTATTCCTCCATGCTGTGCTCATCATGGGCTATATCGATAAAAACATTCCACGACTGTACTCTTGTATCTTTCGCAAGCAGAAGTCTGTTGAGGTAGAGTTTCTTCACGGTTTCCGTGTGATCCGTGTGGAACATATCCGATTGCGTGTTAAACGACCATCTCCTCTGCCTCTTCTTTTTTGTGTCTTCCTTCTTATTCTTTCTCAAAGGGTCGTCGGGAGCAGAGTGTCGTCTTTTATTTACACCTTCTGCCGTGTCTTTCCTTACATCCGTTAGGCCGCAGTGCCTACTTTGGTCCGCAGAGTTCCCGGACCTATCACAGTGTGGGTTCTCATGTCTCACAGAAACCGAATCATTCACTTGTTTTTTCGAAGGCAAAGTGCCCTTAATGGTGTCTGGTTCACTGTCGGCATCACTTATGGGTTCGTATATTGGCTGCCAGCACTTCTCGGTATTCTTCTGAAAGTACTGGCTGTCTGTAGAAACATGTTTCAGACCAGTATCACTACCGCTGCTAGTACTATTACCCGCATAAATGGTGAGATCTCTTTCCCATTCTCCGTGCTCATGAGTAGAATTCTTGAAATGGCTATCCTTGGAGTAACCTCGAGGAATAGTCTTGTCAATCTGCGAAGAAACGTCCGCACCACCCAGATCACTCGTACAGTCGCAATTACCTTCTGCAATATTAGTATCATTGGTTGTATCGTATATACCACTTGCACGATCTCTTGCACCAGTCACACGGTTTGGTTTCCTGCCTACACGATTCACTGCAACATTCACATCGTCCACTGAACAGTATGCATGTACCACTTTTCTGTTTTCAGGAAAAGGGTGTACAGAACCTTCCGATAAGCTCTCGGGAGTGGATGTGTCCAGGATATGATAGCTGCCACTACTGGTAGGTACAATTCGACCATACCTATGCAGCTCGACTTCAAGGCGTTCTACCCTAACAGTCGGCTCCCGCGGTTGCAAAGGCCTACCGCAGACTGTGGTCTTGGAGTTTGCTGTTCTGTACTGTTGGCCCACAACACAATTCATGTTTCCCTGATCACTCACATCAGACTGTCTCGCTCGTCGACATGCCAAGTTTCTGAGTGAGCGGGCAGTGTTTGTGCCTTTGTGTTGACTCCCCCTTCGGTGCCGGTGATGTAGATACCCGAGTGTCAAGAAATCCTCAGTGGAATCCTTTAAACCCGGAACTGTTGTTGGTGGCAGAAGACTTTGGTACGTGCTTTCAGGTACCGCCGCTGGCCGTTCAGAGACTGGAAGCAATGCAATTATACCTGAATTATGAGCAACGATTCCTTCGTGATTGTTTTCTGTGTGCACAAGCGCTGAACCCCTCATTTTCGCTCCATGTGTGTCTGTACAGCCCAGCCCCGTCTGCTACAGACGGCCTGAGAAATGATCACAAAACCCTGAAATCACACGAACATGAGTTAAAATACAGTATCAGCCCACACTATGGAAACAAATGAAAAACAACTGTAACCTAAGAATTTTTTTTTCCAACCAACACGCGGAAATGCACACGTTCATTGAGAGTGAATATACCAAACACTGCTGTGTAATCCACCGTTAGCAAAAACACCCATTCCGCCAACTCCAACTTGATATCGAAAAACAGATGCCAGGTCTTGAAAAGAGTCATTTCGAGGGTTAACATACTAAATCATATTATGAGTAAGTTGAACAAACTAAGAGAGAAGGTGAAAAATAACATGGCGCAAAAATCTTACAAACATCCCAGAATTTCATCGGGTGGGCTGGGCTGGGGAGGAGGGGGAAGAAATCTGACAATATGGTCATTTTATAGCAAGCATCGACAAACCATGTAATCTGCAGTAAAAAGAGCACATTAATAAATATCAAATACAATATCAACACAATATCCTTCGGAGGATTATACGAAACTGACACCATGCTAGAAGCGTTTTCAGAAACAACAGTTCAAGAAATACATTATTTTGTCGAAGCTCTGCGCTGGCTTCCAGCTCATACCTAAATCAACGGTTATTTGGATACACTTTTTCGAAGGTATTATATCAAGGGCGTTGTGACAGGGACTCCTTTAAGGCGGGTTGACTTTATATCTACAAAGCCGAGTTGCGTCGAAAAGTACCAAGTAGTTTAGGCGCTGCCGCTCGCAGCCGGAAGGACATGAAACTTATTTAATAGATTCGTTGGATTCTACTTACATTGGAAGCGCTTAAATTTATATTAAGAAGCCGAAGGCTTAAGAGTGCACTTAACGGTCTTCTTCAAAATTGCACCCAACATTTCCACCTCGGCAACGACTATCTTCACCACGTCTATCACCATAAGTACACTACACATAGCGCTGCAACACTTCCGGGATCTTATCCAGTTGATCGTACTTTGCTTTCGCAGTGCATGCAGCGGAGTCGTGGCTTGAACCTTTCGATGCATAAAGCCGTCGTATGCAACACTGCAGTGCAACAAGACCATATTACGACACACCTGGCATGTCACCGGCCTCTCACCCCAAGAACCAAGGTTCAATCCCAGTCACTTCTATGTGTAATCTGTCTGACGTTCAGGTGACCGTGCATCGTGATAAATTCTTATAATAAAACCAACCAGATGCACTGATTTCTCAAATTTATTTTTGGAATAAAACTCGACATGTTTCGGACAGTTCCTCTGTCCATCATCAGGAGTTTTTCACTGTACACACAGTAATGGTATATGTCATACAGGTTTGCTGATAGCTTGCGAGCAGGATCAGGACGGAACTCAGTCCTGATCCTGCTCGCAAGCTATCAGCAAACCTGTATGACATATACCATTACTGTGTGTACAGTGAAAAACTCCTGATGATGGACAGAGGAACTGTCCGAAACATGTAGAGTTTTATTCCAAAAATAAATTTGAGAAATTAGTGC
>Ga0131853_10004038_pt1 | contig 26338 bp, 16 predicted proteins | sample TergutLab28metaG_FD_92764 | JGI IMG/M metagenome (GOLD analysis project Ga0131853, IMG submission 92764) | Labiotermes labralis P1 segment gut microbial communities from Petit-Saut dam, French Guiana - Lab288 P1 (version 2) (version 2) | ecosystem: Host-associated > Arthropoda: Insects >... | reverse complement strand
ATACTTTTTATTGCTGGGAGTATTGTAATTTTATCTTGCATTGTTTAGTCTATGACGTTTTCCATATCTTGTATAAAAGATCAACGGAAATAAATACATTGATTGATTGATTGATTGATTGATCCCTGAACTTAGAATAAATTAATCAGAACAAATTTGATGTACAGCACAGTAGAAAGAGGACTTGCAGAATTAATGTAGATCAAGTTTTTTATAATACTGGAAACATCTGTTATCGGTTTCACACGAAAGACCACTATTAGCTACAGTGAACTTCCCTTTTGATTTGTTCTTTGGTTTATACGGCATACACCGTTTTTCAGTTTTCACAGTATATCTACTTAAATGCACGTGTTCACACCTAACCTCACTTTGACACCTTTGTACCACAAATTCACAAGAACGCATTTACAGACGTTATTAAAACTGCTAACACGGGGTAATGGATGTGTTCCATCAATCGCAAGTCTGCTGGTTGTGTGGACCATTATTACTATTAGTGGAATTTTTGTCAGGGATTAACAGAGGCTTTAAATACAACGTTCCTACATGCACTGTTAAGACAATAGCCAAAAATATCTTTCCAGCTCTTATTCTTGATGCCCAAGGGGATGTCATTTTTGTGTAAACTTGTATTATCTGTAGCCACTGATCACTTGTGAGCAATGCTGGGGTTTGTATAAGAACATGTGAAATAGATGCCGTGAGAAATTATCCACCCTTGATTATCCGTCCTAATGATGAAGGCTGCTGGATCCTCGAAAATAATCTAGTACACTCGACAAAAGCTCACGACGTGTGCTGTACAACATCGGCACAAACAGCCTAGCAATTTTTGATCCAGTAACCTTCGTCACAGTATTCTTGAGCACAGATTACCACTTATCTAGAGATAATTATAATTGGATGTAATACTAACAGAGGTCACTTGCGTAGCGGAAATATGTTTCCTCCATAACTTGGACTCTAAGATGTTGACATCCGGTTGGTTTGTGGGAGTGTGTTCTATGTTGCCAAGTGCTCTGTACCGACATTTATGTTATTTAATATACGAGTACATACATCCGTTGTCATTTGACGACAGAAGCATAAATTAATAGGAGAGTCCTAGACGCATTCAGTGACTTTATATGAAGTGTCATTAACCTTAATAATTAATTTATCTCACTATTTCCTTGTTGGAATCAAACGTTGCAATAGTGAATGCCGAGTTATCTGTGTTCTGTAACCTTCCTGCTGCTGTAGATGTCGAAACGAGGGAAAATATTTTATATTTGTAATTGTCGTTAGTATGTATAAACGAACGTGATATTTGATATGCACATATTATATGGTAGTGACATGCGCATGCACAGCAAGAATTATGGAAACAGAGAAACCTGTCAAGGAAGGACATTTGTTGTTCCCACCTCATGGAGTTTTGGGACAGCTGAAGGTTAGTTTCATTTAAGATGTAAAGGTGTCTTTTGGTCAGTTAGTTAAGTAGTAAATGAAGGAACAAGCACGACGCCAGGAATGCCGCACAAGTGGGCCGTATATCTCCAGTCTTGCAAACTCACTAGCAGTAGATAAAGATGAGCGGTTAGCTGCTTGCTCCCGCCAGTTGACCCCCGAGGAAAAACTGAATAGTCGTTGGTCAAGAGCCTGATTGTTCCACAGAGCCTAGTTGAGTCAGTGCGAAGAGAAACTTTTTTACTTGCTGGGAATCGTATCCTGTATTTCTCCGGATGTTCAGCTTCGTCGACGGTCCTCAAATATGCGGCCGTCGGAACATTTAATATGCCCTGTCACACTCATTCCAAGTACAGATTGTGTTTGGGTACACTGTTGAAAAATGTTTTGTTGTAAGTGTTTTTCGTCACTGGCCTGAAGGCAAAAGAGTATAGCTGTCCCTGGGAGGTTACATGCAACATGTCTGCAAGAAGATATAACTTGAAAGTAAATTTTTAAATTCAAGAACTGTTACATATATTGATTTTGTTATTAAAGGTGTGCTCTATTCTTAATGGTGTAAACTGATGTACTGAGCTGTAAATTAAGTTGTTTATTATACCAAATCCTGTACCATTTGATTTAAGCTTTACACGTTTCCACATATCTTTGTGTGTTGCTGAATCCTATGTCATTGGCTACTCTGCTAGCTGGTTGTGTAGTATAGTGAGTGTTTACATAATTAGGTTAGTTTCGTGAATCATCATATGTACAGTCATAGTGTATTGATTTATTATAACATGAGTCTTGCATTAATTTTAGAAATCTTGGCACAAGAAATTCTGTCAGCTCTTCAGGTCAAGCAAGAATGGCATTGAACGGTTGGAGGTGTTTGATAATGAAGAAGAGGTATCAAAGAATACAACTGTTAGGATCATTACCTTGGAAAATTGCATCAAAATAATGCAGGATGCTCAGAAACATCAACCAAATGTGTTTGCTGTAAGTTTTCTACTGTTGTGTACTTGAAAGCACATCTGATCCTTTTCTTTTAGACATCTAAGTTCAGTCCTGCCTTCTGCATTCTGTTGAGCAGGGTGTGGATTTTCAGAACTAGCTAGCTGCCCAGGCTTTAGTTAGAAAGTCCAGGGAGTGTTGAACACATAAGAGGAGTTATTACTATGCAGATTGGTGAAAGGTATGTCAGTGCTGAAGTCTAAATTCACCAACCATTGACTTGAAATTTACTGGGCATGGTAAAACAAGTAAGTGTTGCTGGGTTTGGAATACTGCAGAACATATTTTTTTTTTATTTCCCACATTATATTGACTCAAACTTAGTTTTATGCTGCATGAGAACTGCTGGTGCTGACTCATCCCTGAACATGCTGTGAAAGTAAAAAATTGCAGGGCATACCTTGACAGTCTGTATGATGTCCCACTATTAATAGTATTAGAATCCTCCTCCCCCCCCCCCCCCCCCCCACACACACACACACACACAAGGAGACTCTTCAGCAAAGTTTCTTTCACTCAAAATTCATATCTTCACACACTTATTAGAGTTGAACTGAGAAACAGAAGGCCTTTCCATTTGATAAATGATGAATCTGTTAGGTGATCAGTTTGAAGTGAAGATATGTTTACATGGCATGCATGAATTCATTCCATTGTTGCTATGTTGGTATGCAGCTATAGCAGCTGTAGACACTGTAGCCAGAATCACATTACAGAAAATACTGCTGCCCATTAGTATAAATTAGAGAAATTTAATGTATTATCTGTGAACCTTAATTTAAGCTGTTGAGTATTTTTTCCTTAAACATTATTGATGTTATTGTACTGTGTAAACATACTGACAATAACTGATGTTAAAATTCCACTAAGTATGGGTATTTCTACCAAAAGAAAAATGGTTGATGTACATCTGGAGGTTAGGATGGTGTAATAGGGGTGGTACAAACAAGCATTCCTGTTCATGCTGTGATGGCATGTGGGGCTGTGGGTAGCTCCACTTTATCTTAATTGCAGCACTAGATGGAGGAAAGTTGTTAGCTTAATGCCCTAGCCACATTACCCCCAGGGAAAGAGATATATGTACCCGATGGGTGCGAGGTTAGTGATCCCCAGAGCCATTTGGAACACTACAGAGAAGAGAAAAATCTCTTGCCTCTGCTAGGAATGAGACCATGATTCTTCATGGCCTAGTCACTGTATCATGTACATTATCCCTGCTCTGAAGTAGGTTCAAGACCTAACATGTTTTGCTCCGGGTGTACATAATTGAACAAATATTTTTTTGCATGACAGATTGTCACAAAGAATGCTGTCCATTACTTTGCTTCTCTGTCAGAGAAGGAGATGTCAGATTGGATAGCAGCATTTCAGTCTGTTGTCTTCAAGGATGACTGTTCTAGACATACCATTGAAGAAGACAATGATCTATACTGTTCCTCTGGTGAAGGTGAGTGTTTTATTTTGGCCTCTAATATTTGCAAATTTCCTCCTCATTACAGACCTGTATACTGTTTTTTTCAGTGGACCAGACTTATGCTGAGTCTTATTTCCTGTTTCTTATGAATGAATGTTTATGTTGTATGCTGTATGTCTGACTTAAGGACTTTTTAAGTAACAGTTGTTTACTTTCAGTACTCAGTACAAGCTTTGTATGTACTGTTCTGTTTTACTGTTTGTTGCACCTGTTGACCTGGTTGTTCTGGGTGTATGTGATGGTCATGGATCTTATCAGAAGTTTTGTGTATTGTGGCAGCACCGTTCATTGCTTCATATGACTGAACTCCAATCATGTGTGTGGCCCTAGTGACACTATGCAGCTGTCGAAAAGGTGCACCGTCTTTGTGGTGTCAGTTGCTGTTTAGCTGCTATAGATGAGGAAAAACTACAAGGAAGTTTTTCTCGGATGGATGTGAGAACGTTAATAAAATTTTGTGTTTTGTTGGGTAAAAGTGGTTTAGAGTGTTGCAAGTCATTGATGTAAGGTTTAGGGACACGTGCTGCTTCATATGCAACTGCCAGAGTGTGTGAGTACCATTAGGAATGGCAGGGAAGAGATAGATGATGCCCCTTGCAGTGGTGCCTCAACATCAGTAATGGATGAATGCCACATGGAACAAATGAAATCCATTCTTGAATGTTAATGCAGTATTTCACGCACGGCGTTTGCTACAAATGTCAGAATCTCTCCAGCAAGTGTTTACTGTAACTTCCCCAACAGATTAGGGAAACAAAAAGTTTGTTTAGAATGGATTTTAAACATGTTCAGTGATGACCAACAAGTCATATTTGTTGTTCTTGCTGCCACCCATCTGCAGCTTTGGAGAAATGACTGCAATGCATTTCTTAATCACTTTTAACTGTTGCTGAGTCATGGATGCATTCATTTGACTATCAGCTGAAACAACGGAATGCTGAATGGTGTGCACAAATGTCACAGAGGAAAAAAATTGTATGGGGCAGTCAGGGTGCTCTGAAAGTCATGCTTGTCTTGTTCTTCAACCAAAACGACTCATGCTTGATCATCCTGTGCCAATTGGTATGACAGTCATTGACCAATATTACTGTGCACTCTTGCTGGATAAGATGAGGCCAGCTGTTTGCCTTAAACAGCAAGAACTGCTAGAACATGGTGTCATATTGCTCTAGGACAATTCAACGTTTCTTTGCCATCATGATGTGCAAGATCTGCTGCACCGTTGGTGCTGGGAGAGTTTGGCACACCCTTCCTACTCTCCAGATCGTACTCCATGTGATTACTGATTGTTTGTACCTGTTTTGAACATCTTCGGTGTATACAGTTTGATTTGGAAGGCATTATCAACACTTCTCTCACTGCTTCTTTACATCATCTGAGAAAGGACGAATGTAGAGCTGTAATTGATCATTTAACACACAGATGGAAAAAGTGTTTTGACAGTGCTGGTGGGTACATTGAGTAGAGGAAATTTGTGTTTACAATCAGGAATATCAGTAGTGTTGTTATATTGTATTTTGTTATTACAGTAAAATCATACACAAAACTTCTGATATGACCTATGTAAAAAATTTAAACAATCATATTTTTCCATCTGTTGATTAATTAATTGGTAACAATATATGGCTTTCCATTGCAGTAGAGTTTCTTTAATTTGGAAGCTGATACTCTTGAAATTCTGATACTTTGGCAGTTGAGGAAGATACGAGTCCAAAGTTTCAGCATCAGTAACATCCCGGACATGTAGTAATTCCATGAGTTTTTTTTTTCTGTTATGTGGACTTTACTGAGCCTGTAGAGCTATTATAATGGCTTCCAAAGATCCCAAGATGAGTAAACTAGGTGCTGCTAGCAAGAGGAAGCACATAACATTAATGACTCTTCAGAAACTTGAAATAATTGTGAGGCTTGAAAGTTGCCTGATATCTCTGAACCAGCAAATGAAGGAGATATCCTCTGATTGGTTGTGCAACCCAAATATGGAGCAGTAATAAAGAAAAATTGCCTTTAAGAACTTAGGTCAGTATACTGTCTAATAATTTGGCACATGTCTGGTCCCATTGGTGCCAGATTAAACGACTTCTGCTGAGGTAATGAATTACATGTTACCTCAACAATGCACTAACAGAGGAAGCTTTCTTTAAATACAGAACTTCTGAGTCGGCGGGGTATGGGTGGCACAGTTGGTTGAGACACTATGTCGCAAGCCGGAAGGTCGCGGGTTCGATTGCCGATGGTGTCACTGGAATTTTTCATTGACATAATCCTTCTTTTGCGCTGTGGTCCTGGGGTTGACTGAGCCTCTAACAAAAATGAGCACCAGGAATATTTCCTGGGGGTAAAGGCAGCCAGTATGTAGGGCTGACAACCTTACCACTTTCATGTGCCAATTGTCTTGAAATCTGGGAGCCCCATACTCCTGGAACCCTCATGGCCTGTCCGGGCCTGTAATGGGATTGCTTTACCTTTACTTCTGAGTCAGAAATCTTCCAATTTGTATCTGGGCAATGCCTGATTTAAATCTTGGATACTGACTGTCGTTGCATATGCCAGACTAGTACTGTAAATTATGCCATGGCTACTTGCACATCCTTTCCTTTTCATACATCACTATCATCCAGTTGTTCATATTGTGATGTACTGTGAGTAACTGATAGTATTCCTAAATAAACTGAAAAAAAATAAAAGGTGACAAAGAAGTTCTTCTGTGAGAAGGATCTTCTGTTGTTGTCTAGAGTGAATGAGTAAATGCATTTCATATGGAACAGGTAGCACTTGAATCACAAATTCAGAAAGACTTCAATGCAAGTTTTTGGATGGTAATTTATGAAATTGTTTTAGAGAATTTATTTTGTATTCTTTAAATGCAGTCACATGTAAGTGAAATACTTTTTTTTTAATTAACCTTTTGGCGCAGGATTTATTTTTTAAATTTTAGCACAACCTGTATATAAAATGTGAACAATACAGGAACCAAATACGTTAGAATTATGAAACAAACTGCATTTTGAAGAGAAAAAAACGGAGAGTATACACATGTTTAAAATATTCGGTACCTATATTTGTTGAATAAATATATAAAATGCAACTTTGGAGGTTCGCGGTGCGGTACGTCAACTATAGTTGACGTTAGGCATCTAAAGGTTAAATGAATATGCAGCTGTATCAGATTTTATCTAACTGTTGCTCTTCAAGGACGTTTCATGGTTCTGTACATTTGTATACTGTGATTTGCATTCCCTCGACCATTTCTGGTATACGCACCAGAAGATTCAGCCCCATTCAGATGAATGTCCCATTGGGTTGTGTTATGTTTTCAGTAATGTAGCTAGTCAAGTGGTTGCAAAAAAAATCTTGCATAAATATTTGGAGTCATGTAATAATTATTCCTGCTAGCCCTTCTGTATGGATGGAACCATTAAAGGGATATGATGTAAATATTTCATGGAATTATATTTTTAAAATAATAGTGTTTCTGATTGTAAAATTAACTTGTAGTATTGAGTATTTGAATTTTAAAGTTACGCATCCCATTGTGTGTTTTACTGTAAGGAATGAAATGGCCGCCGAACAAAACAGAATTTGACAGTATCAATATAGCTACATTTTTCGACCTTACATGATCATTGTGGTAGTGTTAAAACATTTTTAAAAAGAATATACAAATTGCATTTGCTGGAAAATGAGTTGTCATTTCTTACACAATATTGTCACAACTTGTGCGGTTCTTCTTTTATGCAGTCAGTAATTTTTTTACGCAGATAAAAAGATAAATATATAAAATGTTTAAGACTTGAAATTACAGGTAGCAGGTGTCAGCGAAGTCTATGAGGTAGTCAAGTTGTTTGATGTCTTATTCTGCAGTGTGTTGGGGACCACACATAAAGGAAGACACCTTGATACTTTTGAAAAATATATACAGGTGGACTGCTGTATCCGCAGATTTAGTATCCGTGGTTTCAGTTATCTGCGGTTGGCTGCAGCATGGAACAAAATTTGGAAAATTAAAGAAATAAATGGTTCATAAGTCTAAAAACACGCTCCAAGTGAGAATGGGCTGTAACATGGTGAAATCCAGCAGCCGAAACACGCCCAGTACTTGACTCATCTCCTTTGTCCCTGTACCCACTCTTCCCCGCAGTCTTGCCACCATTCTGCTTCTAGCTTTCTCGCCGTTTGAATTAGTTGCCACGTTATCACAGTATTTATGTTCAGAAAGCAAAAAGAAGAATAGAGAAGTTGGTGAATACCCACAATAGGTTAAAATATTTTTTAACAAAATTTTATTACAGGTTATGTACAGGTACGTACGTATGATTTTCATTGTAAAATGTGTTACAATAACACGTTTTTTCATTGCTTGTGCAGTGCTCTGATGGAAAAGCATGATTTGTATTGGTCATTCATCCCTTGAAGCTGTACATGGTACTGTACAGTACAGGTATTGTATTTTTTCATTGCTCAATTGTCTCTTGAGGGTTAAGCTAAAAGTCAGAATCCCTTACTTTCATATGTATGAGAGAGAGAGAGAGAGAGAGAAAGTATACTGCAAATGTACGATGTAGTGTACAGTACACTTTATTATTACTTTATTTAATGTTGATAATGTCTTACTATGCGTAATTTATCATTTAAATTTTACCATATTTATGCATGCTACACGTTATATGATGTTATATATAGCATTCGGTATTGTCTGCAGTTTTCTGTAACCGCAGTAGTTCTTGGAACGTATTACCCATGGATACAGTGCTTCACCTGTGTACTGGGAAACTGCAAAGGACATACAAAGCAGTGATAAAAGTGTCATTATCAAAAGCAAATTGTGTGACATGGTAGTACAATATGACTGTGTGTAGAGGGCTTGGCAACAAATACGAGTTTTCATAGCCTGAATTGAACCTCAATATGCCTCAAGCTGTGGTGTGAATAAGATGTAACTCAGCTCAGTCCCTGAACTTCTTCACCATACTCCACCATCTGAGTCTGTAAGTGCCATGTGATAATAAATTCTCATAATCATCGAGCTAGTCACCGTGAATACTAATTTCTCAAACATACTGGTGTAGGAGAACATCACATGGTCCCCAACACACTGTTTAATAAGATCCTGTACAACTTGACTACCTCATAGTCCTCACTGACACCTGCTACCTCTAATTTCAACAGTCTTGTACAGTTTATTTTATACATTAATGCTTCTGTAGGTTTGTTGATCAGAACGTTCATGTTGTGTGGAATATTGTATGTTTTATACTGTACTGGAAGTTGGTTATGTGCCTGTCCTAGCTTAATGCCTATCAAACTTCCATTACTTATTTCCTTTGGGGCCACTTTAGTGATATACTGGTTCTGTTGTTAATTCAGAGAGCATCATTTTGGTTTAAACCCCAAATTAAATTAAGGAATTGTATAAGTGACTTGATAATCTTTTACCTGAAGGGTACTAGATCCATTTCTCAAAACGCTGTTTCTACTGAGGGTATTTCTTTGGGCAAAGTCCAGTATTGATCTCTGAAATCAATTTTTATTCTTGACTGAGAACTAACTGTAAGTGTCCATAATTGTGAATTTCTGATAGTGGAGAATGCTTTTCATATACTTTCGAAACCTGCAGAGTTAATATTGTACAGGTGAATGAATTGTAGCATGTATGTAATGAGTGTAGTTTGTAATGATGTTTGGTTTTTTTCCACAGTTCAGAGTGTGTTATAAATGTGGAAACATACACGTTTAGCAGTTATGTATTATGTTTACTGCTTCATTCTGAATTCATACATATTCGTGATATCCACCAGGTGTATTCACTGTGAATTTGGTGCCTTCAGAAGCGTCTACACGCTGCAAGTTAGAACCTGGTCCTTATACTTTAGTGGTAGCTTCGGCAGCCATCCAACTATGTGATCCTCAGGAGCACCGTCTCCTCTTCACCTGGCCCTATCGCTATATCCGACGATACGGGTACCGGCAAGGCAAGTTCACTTTTGAAGCTGGCCGTAAGTGTGACACAGGTGAAGGGGTTTTTCATCTGGAGCACTCAAATCAGCAGGAGATATTTAGATGTCTTTCTTCCAAGATGAAGAGCATGCGTAAGCTCTTAACTGGTGAAACTCCTTCTACACCAGTTATTGTATGTGGAGACAATCAATTTCAGGCTGCTCTCAGCATGGAGGCAAGATCTCGAAGTCCCCTGCCTCCTTCCCCAACCAGTGCCACACCGTTACTTGATATAGATTTCAGTGCCATGTCCCACTCTTCCATTAAGCCATTAATTTCCCCGGTAACAGAAACTAAGTCCTTAATAATTAACAGTTCTGCCCCATTAATAAAACCTAAACCTAGGCCTTCCAAGCCACCCCGAAAAAATATTCAGCCCATCATTTCAGTGAAGAAGAATGAAGAAACTGAAGATTTTTCATTAGATTTTGGTGGATTTGGAAGGTATAGGAAGCTTAAGAACAGTGATAACCCACCCATGATAGCAAGTCCTTCAGCAGCCATAACACCTATTGTTGAGAGTACTCAACCGGTAGAATATGATAAAGTGGAGTTTCGTAAAGATGCATGGCGTACGATGGGAGTAACTGACTTAGCTCATACTGAACGTCAGTATAATGGGAGTGATACTGAGGAGGAAGCTGATTATGAGAGGCCTATAGCAGTACCAGAACCTGAACGTAGTAATACTGTCAGGCCTGCATGTTCAAAAATCTTGGTGACACAAATCTCAACCAAGTCAGAATCGATGGAGGATTATGACAAACTGCAGCACTTTGGGTCATCATCGAAAATAAACAACAATCCAGGGTACAGGCTTATTCCTCCAGCTGGTGCCCCACCCCCTGTTCCAGCCATTCCAGTTGACTTACATCCATCCTGGAATGATTATGATTTCATAGATGAGAAGATGCAAGCGTGTCGAATGGCTGACGATTCACATCATGGTTATGGCATGATACGCAAAAAATCAACTCCCAATGTTCAGAATGATCTCGGACCTCTCCACAAAGTCTACAACGATCAAGAGTATGCTGTGGTCCAAAAGCCAAAAAAAGTCTAGTCATGTCACCATTGTACTTCACATCTGTGATACAGTATTCTTATTTTTTTAAGTATATGTATTTATACTGACCAAAAGATTAATCTTACAGAGGGTTATTTGAGAGAAGTAGTGGAATTTGGTTCTTTGGAAAATTGTCATTCAGGTAGGATATTGTTGCGAAGTACGTCGTTGCTGTTCCATTAATAATGGAGTAATAGTGTTTGTGAATTTTAGTTTTATGGATTATAGGAGACCACTTCATATGTTCGTGTTTGATAGCCTTTTTTCCTGCCCTATAATACGTAATGTTACATTCTGCCTTTCCCTCTATGTCTTTTTCTTGTTCAGGTGTTCCCATTTGTCCTTTGTCACTCAAAGCTGTAATGAATATTCATATTTCAGGTACGATCCACAGTATATCATAATAATTGATGATGATGATGATGATGATGATATGCAATTTTATCTAACAGATAATCGTTGGCAGGCTTCCACTGTGTGCTCCTAGTCAAGAATACTTAAAAATAATGAGAGTAGTTGACACTTTAACAGTAATTTCAACTTTTATTGATTTATTTTTTGTACCAGAATGACATTCCCTTAGTCCACATTGTTGTGTTGTTCCATACATGGTTCATTATGTGTCAGTTGTGGCCCATGTGAGGTGCTAAACAGTATTCCAAAATACAGTCAGGAAGTCTTCACTGGTCGTCCGCTGTTGAGGGGGAAGTATATATTAACAGGATGCTTGTCATGTGTCGCTGTTAACCTGGTTGACAACTTTCCATTCAAGAATACTTTTTTAATGTTCTTGTGTTTATAAATAAGAATCTGTACACAGGTGGATAAATAATGTTGTTTATTGGACAGTGGGATAATACATTTGTACATGTATATTAATGGAGGTTATTGAAAGGGGCAGTCACGTTACCTTCGAACTGAACTGTATGTAGAGTACTTAGTAGACTGAATAATTGAAAGGAGGGAACATAAAAGAACTGTTGTTTATTTATAGGTATCTTTATTAGGATATTTTATAGATTATTCTATCAGAAACAGTCAGTATGATTATCAGTTCCTGTTATATGTGCCTAGTGCCTTTGTGTATGAATTTAGGTACTGTTTTACACTAGAGTAGTGTCCATTGTATACATATCCAAATCTTTACACTTTCCAGTGCCTAACACATGTTTCAGATTAAATACACAGGTTTTCACAGTCAATATTAGAGTCACATCATATTCCTCTTGAAAACACAAACAAAAGAAACTTATTATTGTCAACCAATCTTATACTTCTGAGTTTTATTGGTGTATGAGTAGCTGACATTTGTGTTTACCTTATAATGCATTTTTGCAGTACATATTGTTCTGTTTCCAGCGACATAAGCACGCAGAGTTCATTGTAAATACCTATAAGGAAGTAATTTGCTTATTGGTACAAGAGTCTTTTGTCTAGCCAAGATTTTTGTCTCATTTAGCAATGTAAAGACATCATGTTATCATTCACATAACTGATGGACATACCTGCTAGGGTTCAGCATTACTTTTGTACAGTCATAAGAGTTTGTAGAATGACTGGTAAATCTTTCCATTATCCATCTTACTTTCTGGGATTGTAAACTGCTTTCTTTCTGGGAGTAAATTTGTTCTCTGTGATATCTGAGAATGTCAAAGAGAAGTAATTTTTGTATGAAGTGATTATGTACTTCTAGACTTAATGAGAGTACTTAATTTATTATTTGTTTATATACACCGGTAACGCAGTAGAAGTGTAACTGTTGGCTTGAATAATGTCTATTTGCAAGTATTTTCATGCTTTGAATAAATTAGCTTGAATTTAGGCTTCAGTGCATGCTTCAGTGTGTTACAGTCAATAGTGTGTGTATGGATGTAGGTTGGTATCCATATTGGATATAGTACATACAGAATGCTGTATTTGTTTGTGTTTGGCACAGCATGTTTGACTTCATTTGTGCTTGCTGCTTTTGTTCTGTTGGTCCACTAAAAACATTTTACATGTAGAAGTGAAATTCTTTTATTTATTATTGTGAGTTACGTAGCTTATATAGGTGGCCCCTCTTACCCAAGTCCCTGGTATCTGTTTCACTGCATAGCCACAGCCGGATTTTGTAGAAAAAAGCACATAAAAACTCCCCACACTTCTGAGGATCACATCTATGGGCTATGAATTTTCCAAAAGAAACCACTTTCATTGTGTTTTCCCATGCGTGGAGAAACAATTTTGGGGTGCATCATCCCCATTGTGTTAGTTCAATGACAAAAAAGTTTGTCTATTATACATACAGTCGAACACAACTATATAGAACCAAATTGTTGAGAATGTATATGCAAAGTAGCCCACATTTCTGAGGATCATTTATGTGGTGCCTACATTTTTAATAAAAAATGGTTTTAATCTCACACGCATCCAGCAATTTCTCCCACCCTCCTCTACATGTTTCAAGCTCTTGTGCTTACCTGAACAACCAGTGAGACACAACTCCAAGATGTGAATAAGCATTGTAACATTGGTTGGTTATTGTACTGTACCAATGATGATGATGATGATGATGATTATGACGATGACATTGCTGATGATGATGACAATGACAACAACAACAACAACAAAAATGGAATTGTGCAAAATGTTTAATAACATAAATAAGTAGTATTCCATGTGCTAAATTATTCATGTTCTTTGCTGTTGGCTGTGATGGATCCTTATTTATTCATGCACATCTACATCAGTCACTTATAAGCTGAAATTGCCTCTGGCATCCCAGTGCTCACTGATAAATTCATTGTAACTGTTGAAACATGACCTTGGAACAGTACATTTTTAATGAATAATTCCCTTTTCGTAATTTTTAAATTACTAAGGCACTCTTCTGGAAGTTTGTGTTTACATTTGCCAAGATTCCTGTGTGTTTGGGATTGTTCCTTATATTTGTATGGCCCTGGTATATTGATGTGAAGTGCCATAAAACATTTCTGATTGTTCTAATAAAAGTGTGTATATGTACAAGAAGTGAAGTCAGTGGGTAGTGGAGGATATGGCATAATGTAGAACTTATGGCTTAGGCTGAACTCTTATACATTTAGGATAGTTCAAGAAGGAGGAATACAGGCTGCACATGTAGCTTGAGTAGAGGAAATGTATGTATAAAGAGTTTTACTGTGAAGCAGTCACATGGAAAACTGTGAAGAATATGGCAGAGTAAAGTAAATTGGTCTCTAGAAAATGGTGTGTGAGGATGTGAACTAGGTTGAAGTGATGGGGGAACACTTTTGAATCTCTGTGTTCTATTACCATACAACTGATTAATTTGTATGTGCTGCCTCCCCACCACAAACATACACACAAAAGTTGAGTCTGTATTTTGACATTAATGGGAAGGGTAACCTTTAGGCTTGTATGTAACTACAGGTTATTTTTAGATTGTATTACGGTCAGGCCAAGGATTTTTGTGGCCATAATTGTTGCTCTTTTTGTTTACTTACTAGACATCTGCCCATCATGTGACAGCCTGCCATAATATTCATGTGCCACCACATGACCTCACTCATTATTTTTCTTTCATTAACAGTGATTTATTGACTCATTACACTAATGGATTTGCAGCTATTATAGTTTGAACACACCTGAATGCCCATGTGTTTTGCTGCAGAAAATCGACACACATCCCATGAAATACAAAATTAAATTTCACTTTCTGTACTTAAAGAACATAAAACCTGTTAATTACACCACACTTTCATATTCATCAAGCTTGCCTGCTGAGTATCATCACTTTTGTATGCCAATTTTTACACGGTTCACACCTAAAGTTCCTGCATATTACGGTGACAGCTTGACAATTGATCATATTATGGGCTGAAAACCTATTCACTTATTTTGGTGATAGCTTTAAAATTTGCCGTATTATGGGTTGAAAAACTATTCAGTTACTTTGGAGACAGCTTTATAATTGATCATATTATGGGCTAAAAACCTATTCACTTATTTTGGTGACTGCTTTATAATTGATCATATTATGGGTTGAAAAACTATTCACATGCTACTCCACTGCCTGTTTCTACAGTTATTCCTTTATTAGAGCAAACCAAGCATTAATCTTGTCTGTTTGATTGCTGCCATCTAGCTTTGATGTATTGTGTTTTAAGCATGATGCTCCACTTCTTCTTTTGTCTCAGTGTGTACCTCACAGAGAATGTACACGGTAACCATGGCAACCGTGCTTAATAGTCTTGTTGTTTCTTCAGCCTTGGCGTGTACCTCATAGTGAGTAAAGTAACAGTGGCAGCCATGGAAACCAGGATGTGACTTGCACATTGTTTCTTGAAGAGTGTTAGTCATTGGCATATTTGTTTTAATGCGGGACACAATTTGTGTTGTTTAATGGATAGCCAGTGTATTAATTTTATTCTTTGCTCATTGACTTTCAAGTTTCATGCTAGTCATTCATGTTACATGAGAATAAATTGCAAAGCTAATAGCACAGGAAATGAGTGTTATGATCTGAACCTAGCAGGTGCAGTTCCATCTTGTAAGAATTAAATGCAATAAACCTGTGGTATGTGAGTGTACTATTAGTAATCACATGTAACTCATGAAATCTGTACTATGTAACATCCCAGAAGAGCAGATATCTCATTTACATCATGACGGAAGCCTGAAATCACACGCGTAACTCATCTTTTAAAATTTCCTGTTGTCACATGCAGGGGCAAATTTTGTGCTGGTGTGGATTCAGAATTCAATTCACCCTGTGGAATGAATTTTTCATAATTTTGAGACGTTTAAAAATGTTCAGTACAACATTATTTCATGCTCTAACTGCAAGTAGGTGTAATTAAAAGCAAGAAAGTACACTTATTGTATGCAGGTTATGATTGCAGAGTTTTATGTGTGTTATGTACTGGATGTTTTGTCACAAATTCTTATTTAATATAGTTGTTTTTGAAACAAGTGATTAGTTAACTAAGAAATGTGCATATCTTAATTGCACCAGCAATGAGGGTCCAATTTTTAAATACATTTGTAATGTGTTAGTTATAATGTTAGAATTTGTATAGATATCTGTACAATTTTTAAAGAGTTTCTATCTCAAAAATATTTTAGCAGTATTCACCTATGTTAATTACATTGCTCAACTATTTTTTATAAAGAAATAAAGCAATGTTGTAGTTAAGGTAAACAGGTAAAGCTGTCTCATTACATGCCAAGCAGTTACAGAGGGGTGGTAGAGGTATAGCTCTACTCATACTTGGCCCTGATGCTAAGGGACGGTGGGTGGTCATTACTGCGCCCCGGCTGCTTTACACCCAGAAAAGGGACCCAGTACCCATTCTACAGGAGGCTGGGTGGGCCTTGGGGCCAGTCTGGAAAATCTCTCTCCCATTGGGCTTCGAACCCTGGACTGTCCAGACCACAGCGAGTTGCCATACCAAGTATGCTACCCCATCATAGTTAAGGACATGTCCACAGACTTACTTAAATGCCAGCATAGTGTTTTCATTACTCTGGAAATGTCACACTGTATAACCCACAACTGTACAAGGAAGCAGCAGGAGTTTGCTTGCTCATAGTATGTTGCTGTTGTTGAGATTAGTGATTGTTTCGTAATATTCACATTCCATTGTTTGTTCTTTGTTTTGACATCTCATTACTGTATAACTGTGTCATGTTATCAGTCATTTTGAAATTGTTCCATTTTGCCAAGAATTTTGTACATGGGATTCCACTTGTGAAATTATGAAGATATGCTGTAATTAAAGTGGAACTGGGACAGGTTTTTCTCTTAGTACTTATGTTTTCCCCTGTCTGTATCACTCCAGCAATGCTCCATTCATCAATCACTGTCGCTCTATAACCTAGCAGGTGACAGCATGGTTAAATTATGTGCTGATATAATTACTAAATTCACTCAGAGAGAGATAAATTGTTGGAAGGTGACATGATCATACACCACAGGGGCATAATGGATGTCAAATGATGACCAGTACTGGGAAGATCAGAATACTTTGAGAAGGATGGTAAGTGCTACTTTGTTCTTCACTTATTGCATATAGACTGCTGTGGGATTTGAATTGGGTAAGCACGTGACTAACTGCAAGAACTGTCTTGTGATTAGGTGTCAGACATTGCAGCACACGCATGATCAGTAAAATTACATAATGTATGGTACCTAACTTCTCCCTGGGATAGAAAACACTAAAAACTCTAATTTGTGATACAGTTACAGGACTTTGCTTTAGTAGGGAATAAATGCTGTAAATTAACTGAGTAATTGATGTACCATATTTACCAGAATATAAGGTGAGAATTTGTACCTTATTCATCATCAGAAAAAGGGGGGTGTGCTTATAATCATGCACAAAATTCAACACGTCCTATATATGTATTTTCCTGAAGATTGAGATTGTTTGGAGGTCATTTTATATTCGTGTAAATAAAGTAATTGCCTTGCAGTTGAGGGTATGGTAATGATCATGTAAATAATGTAATAGAAGATTATCAGACTTTGGTTTGTCATGTTACGAGTGCTTAATTTGCAAGATATCCCAGTTAATACTGTCAGCGTTACAAATTAGTTATGCTATAAAATTGTAATTGACACGGGGATGGTCTGAAGTGCATTTACAAGCTGAGAATGTTTATGAAGTGTAACTAAGAAACTGCACCAGAAATTATATTTTTGTATTGCAGGAAATACATTTGGACTGCAGACAAATGCATTGTCTCATTAGTTCATATAAACTGTAAGTCCTGTAAAATCATCTTTGTAGTGATGTAGGGGCATTCAGTGAAGCCCATAACATATGTGTATTCTGGTGTTTAACCTTTGAACTACAACCACTTATAAATCATTTATAATTCATAGTAAAGCAAGTGATCCTTTACTTACCACATGACCCTACCAGTTCATAAAATAGTAACAAGTACTTTAAAATATTATAAACACTGATGAATTTAAAGAAAGGTAAATCAGTCTCATTACAGCCCAAGGTGCCCAGAGGGTTCCAGGAAGTTAAGGTTCCCAGATTACGTGACAGTGACCCAGAATGGTGGTAAGGTTAGCCTTATGCACTGGCCATTTTTTACCCCCAGGAAATACTCCTGGTACTCATTTCTGTTAGAGGCTGAGTCGACCCCAGGCCCTTAGTTCGATCTAAAAGATTATGTCAATAAAAAATTCCAATGACAACATCTGGAATTGAACCAGTAGCGCAGTGCCTTAACCATTGTGCTACCACGGTCTCCCGCACTGATGAATAATCACACAGTAATTTTTAAGTATCGGCCATCTTCCTAATTGCTACAATAAGGAAAATGTTTCACATACTTGAAAACTGAATATTATTTATATTGTACAGTTCAGGCAAGTGTGACACTTTCTTTGGGTCATAATGATATATGCTCAGAACCTGTGTTTCTTGACAAACATAATGTGCATAAATGTGTAATCTATCTTGCAGTTAAGATGGTTCAATGATTCTTTGTTGCAATTGAATTTTGTACCAAAGTACTCTTTTTTGCTATGTTATTTGCACCCAAGCGAAATTCAGTCAGTATCTTGTGTTTTCCATCAGGTATGATGTACTTTATATTGTATTCAGTTTCACATTTGTTGAACACCTGTCTAGTGCAGTGGTTCAAAACCTTCTCTGGTCATAAACCAGTATAATTAGCAGTGGGTTTGCCATTAATTACTGCCCAATTTCATTTTGCACTGTACAAATAACAGTGTACAAAATGTGATTACAGTCGTTTTTCATATGATTATGTAATCTCTTAGAGCCTACTTGCAAATGGTGTCCCCAGCAGGTTCAACATTCAAAAATTATACAATCTGTCCACACTGTATTTATATGTATTGTACTCATCTCAGAAAGAACAGTGACTTTTGCCCTATAAAATATAAACTGATTGGTTTTTATAACCGAGATGAAAATTGTTTACTGCGCGGTACGAATTTGTAAGTTTTTGAACTGTGGTGAAATCAATTAATAGAAAATGATCTTTAATTTGTGGACAAGCAGTATCTAAATGTCATTAGTTGCGGAACACTGATTAGACAATGTGTCTCAACTACTTTGTATGTGAAGAAAATCATCAGAGTGATTAAGGTGTACACACCAGACATGCAGTTCTCCAAACTGTGTTTTTGTCATGGCTACCTAAACATACTGCATTAGAATCTGATTTTTTCATGTTGTTATTTATCAGCACATGAGCTATACTGCTGCTGGAAACACTCCAATGATTTTGTTTGCCTTTGTAAGTGGCCTTTGGTGCTGACTGTAATCTTTATTTTGTCACTCTTTGAAATGGGTAGTAATCAGCAGGACCTAGACCCGGATTCCTTAATGCAGTAGACTGGTCATTTGGCACATTGTTATGGTTTCTCATGAATAGGCAGATTCCCACAGATAGGATGTTTATAAACAATAGCATCTTGCAGGCAGTGCAGAATGTATTTGTATGTCATTGGTTCTTCCAGGTGAGAGATTTAAGAGAACTGGAATTTTACGTGAATTGATTGAATGATTTTAAAGTTTCCAAGTGCTGTAGTTGGCTAGGATAGTGGTCACTATAATGACTCACTATGGGCTGGACAGTACGGACTTCAAACCCTCAAGGCCCATGGAGTGCCTTGTACACTGGGTGCCAGGGCTGTTTCCTGAAGTGGCTGAGGTGTGGTGTTGACTACCCACACCCTGAATGCCTTCACGGCATGTTGTAGGATGACTTTTACCTTTACTTTTTATGTACCATAGTTCCTCATACAAGATGCCCATTGTATCATCACTTGTATCCTCTGCCAGAACTGGCACATTTATGACAAAGCTATTACAGAAACAACCTCTGTAACAATGTCCTGTTGCTAATAGACCTTCCCTTTTCTTTTGCACATTACATGATCAGTCGCAGATTCAGTGCTATTTGACTTTCCATTTTACTCTAAATGTGAATTGTTCCCTGCTAATTTTCTTGCTACTGCAGTGCTCATGCCATATAGGGATTGGACACTCCATGTTCCAAATTTTGTGCCAGTTTGCTGTTGCTTAGATTATTCAAAAGAATTTAACTAAAACCATGGCTGTGTTTTACATTTTGTAAAATGGTAGTATTGTGTTTAGTGGTTCTTAGCAACCTTACAACCAGGCATTGATTGTCCATTACTGGCCATTCAGTATGTTTTCTAGCATGTTCAATAAGTGGAGCTATGGCCATTGGCAGCCATAACAGGCTGTACTGTGCCCTGGAAGCAGATGACCCACCTAGCATGGGCCTTAGTATGACTTAGGATAAACTGAAAAGAATGAATATTTTCTCAGCACTGTATGTCCTTTACATGTTGATTTTAATGTTTGTACTTGCACGAATTAATACCTTAACTGCCAGATGGTATATGTTCTGGGTGGTACATGTTCTATCAAAATTTAATATTTGCTTGCTGAGGTGATCCACATAATTTTTCAGACATAAATTGCAGCCATAATATATTGAAAGTCATCTGGTACTTAGTTTCTGTCCAGTAGTAATGAATATGTTAGCGTTGATAATTGGTGTCATGACTAATATTATCCCTGAGCTAAATATATTCTATGGTGCAGGTAGGGAGATCAGAACTGGACACTGAAGTGTCCTTGACTTGTACCTGTGCCATTAAGGTTGTACCATACAGTTGTGTTGTGTTCATATCAAACACGAGTAGGAAATCATACAGTGGTGTTAAGTACTTTTTACTGGTAATACTGTAAGTGTCATATTTACCAAAATGTAAGGCAACCCTTAATGTAAGGTGTACCCCTTACGGTATTAATTTTTCAAGAGAGTACCTACGCAGAATATGTTCAACTGTTTATGTAATTAGAAAGCCATTGCCTGTTTTCAGATAGCAGTTAGAAAAAGATTCTTATCACATATTCAGATAAATGTGCAATATGTTTGTACAAGGCATCATAATTGGGAGGGAGGTATAAGGTTTAAGGAGCAGAACAAATGTTCCATTGCATAGAGCTGAAGGAATATGAAAGACTTAGGGTGTATTTTTGTTCTTGTATGCTCATGTGAAACAGGACAAAGTGCATAATTTATGCAAACTTAAGTTAAATTTCATTTATGTATGCCACACATGAATGGGCAGGCAGTTTTATGGAACTACAAAAGTCTGGACAAAATTGCCTAATCATACTTTTTGCACCTCATCTTTCATGTTTCATATTAATGCTGAGTAACTACAGTAGTTTCCAGTAAAAGGTTCAGGGGCGCACCCAGAGAGAGAGAGAGAGGGGGGTGCCATGGTGCAATCCCCCCAAACCTCCCAAAACTGAAATAATAATTAAAAAAACAGCTCTTGTAGATAATATATAAACAATTTTACATTATTTATGCTTCAGCTGAAACCAGCCACTGAAAGGGGTTTGTGACTAGTACATTAGAATTTTAAAAAATAAATTAATAACATTGAAAACAAAACAAGAACATAGGACCCTGCAACTGAGTCATGGAACATGAAGTTTTAGTTGTATGTATATATATGCAGTTGCAAATGGTGGTATATTATACTTATCACATGACTTTTATAACAATTTTTAAAATCAAATTATATGTAGTCTAAGGGTCAGAACCCCCCTCCACATTAAAAACTTCTGGGTGCACACCTAGACACATTATTAGTCTTTAATCAATGAACATAAGTTAGGGTATTTTGTATATCAAGTATTCAGATCAAATTCCTTATTACAGAATTGCTAATTTATTTGCAAAAGAGATTCAGTTTGGAGTTTTGTAGACTGAAATTCTAATGACAATGAATGTACATGAAAGAACACTTAAGTTATATGATGTGGGAAATCAGTATTATTATTATTATTATTATTCCACATACTGACAATAAGGCCTTGAAAAAGTCATTAGAACTGTTACAGCAAAGTCTCTTCATGATTTGATTGTTCAGTTATCCTGTTGTGTTTGATCTCTGATGTAACAGGTCAGTGTAGAACTTGGTGGTAACACTGTAAGATACGTAACAAACAGGCATATGTAAAACTTGGTGCCAATCTTCATATGACAAACACATGAAAGAACAGTGAATTATATTATATGGGAAATCAGGTACTATTTTACTGTCCATTGACACTGGAGGTACTAACAGCCATTAAAACTGTACATCATCATGAGCTGACACATGTTTTAAAACATTAATTAAATTTTTAGGTAATAATAGGCTCACAGATGTTTGTCTGGATATTCCAGCTGAAGAAATTCTCGTGGAACAAGATAATTCCTTCCAATGTGCTGAATAGCTTCATCATTGCTTGCATCTCTAACTATTTTCTGGAAAATATCTGTACCTTGTTGCATTAAAGAAGACAACATTTTGGTCTTGATACATTTTTGTAGGGGCAACAGGAAGACAGCATTCTGTGCTGCACTTATCTTCAGGCTTCGCGACAAGGGACGCTTCATCCACATTACTTTGTCATCGTTGTTGAACTGCAGTCTGTCTATTGGAAGTCCCAGAAATACTTTCATACACTCTGTTAAACTACACATATATTGTGGAAACTCCCCACAAAAATTTTTCTCTATCATCAGCTCACCCACTTGAGTATCAAAAACATTGGCTAGTTTGACCAAGTATTTGTGACTTAAGCAGCTAACCAGAGGACGACTGTTGTGAATTACTTTCTGAATCTTGCCTTCCAGAATTGTCCGTAATCCATTGTCAAAAGCTGCCATTCCAAGTTTCAGGATATCGAACTGGTATACACGTGTTTGTGTGGAAATGCTAAGGAGTGTTACTTCATGATGGTGACCAAAAGCTACCTTTGAATCAACCCCAATCGCTGACTCCTTATTAATATCTTGAACAGCTGTGTTGAAGAATCCGCCAGTGCCGTCAATGAAAACAGCACACCGAGCCATATGAATTAATGTATCATATTCCTCAGCTGGTTGTTCTGTTGTACTCTCGCCGTTAATATTTCTGTATATGAAGGGGTCCATTGTTTCGAGCAAACGGAAGTCACCGTAATATTTTATATGCGGTAGAGATTATGCGACTTCAGGAGTAACAGGTTTGCAGTTGCTGAATGTGTTCTATTCTAGCCAGAAAGTGCAAATGTTTCTTGGAATATCGAAATGCACTAGTTTTTATTGAGGTTCGTTGCGGTCTCTGCAACCCACGACTCTCGACAGTGCAATAACTGCAAGAAATATCAATCATTGATCAGCGTTCTTCTGGTAAAGGGAAATACAAACCACGGATCAGAGACCATTGAATGCATGTTATCGATGACAAAAAAAAAAAAAGAGCGATGGAATCGGATTTGTGAAACCAAACAAGTGATCCTATCCGTGACATGGAATGTTCCATGCCACAGTTAATAAATACTCATCAGTACAGTTCTGTACAACTGTACATACTTTGTCATTTTGTAATATATAGTTGGACAAATCCAAAGTTACGTGTGTAACATTGCGGAAGCATAGTAAATTAAATGATAAATGTAGGCGTAAAGCGCTCGGTAACGATAATGGATAATCTGTGTTCAGATCGCTCTTATCGGCGTACGTGAGAATCCAGAAAAGACAAGAATAATATGCACGAAACCAGCAGTAATTTAAATTACATATTTTGAGGCATGTCCCACACTCTCTGAGGGAAACAACACAAAGTAGAAGAGGAAAAGGAATAAGAAAACTTGAATTTTGCGACAGCGTTTTCCGTGGCATGTTGAACTCTAATCCATGGTAGGAAGTGTATTTGAAGCTCTGTTTTCTAGTTTGAAGTGCGCGGAGTTGTTTGTTGGTGGGAGTTGGTGTGAGTGGTTTTTTCGAAGAAGTGTTGATAGTTTGATGTCATTTCGGGGGAGGTAATGTTTTTAAATGTTAACATTTTACTGAAACCTGTTATCATATCCTTTTACACGTAATGAAGCTTACTTTTCATAGGTTCTCTGATGTGGGTGTACCCAGTTATACAGTAGCAGGAAATACGATCCGATGCTCGCCACGGGTGCACGGCTTTAAAAATTAACGGCCATTTTTTTACTTGAAAGGTATTTAGGAATTACTTGTCATTGTTCAGAAGAACTGCTTACCGTAATTGATAAATACATTTTATGGTAGTTATGACGACAGTTAAGGTAAAGATTAATTCCTAAATGTAGGTTAGGAATTTGTTTTCTTTCGAATTGAGCTTATCTTCAACAAAATTGTTTTGACTTATCATAAATAATAAAACATTAAAATGGTTTCTTCTCGCCCCAGGAATGTCGGTTGGGATGTTCTTTTAGTGTGCGAGACAATACGAATAAAGACGAAAACCCCCCAGCTGCGATAAACTGTTGTGAATTACCATAGTTTAGGAAGCTCTCTTAATCATAATTGGGATGTTTCTCGTGTATTAGTGGTATCAACAGCTCTGGGTAGCAGTTACCAGTTGTAGGTTAGAATTCAACTTAGCACATCTTTTAACATCATTTTTGTAACTGTTGTTTACAGTTCCATTCTTTGAAGTGCCAAATCCGTGACATAACAAAACTTCTGTAAGTACGTACATTTCCAAGAAAGTAACGTGTTTGGTCATAAACATTGTGTCTGTTAGATTATTGAGAGTCTTTGAATGGTTTGTGTTGTAAGGAGGTAAAAAGGAGTTAGAGTAAGAAAAAGGTAAGTTACATGTATAGCTTTATTCATTCTCAGCCTTGGATCTACATGGAAGTGAGTGGAAAACTTCATGTCCCAGCTACTTTACTCCCAGGGAGAGAACCCTGTTAAACATTGAATAGGAGGCTGCGGTAAGAGTAAAGGAAATTAAAGTTAATAATTAAATTTTTAGCTGCTGTTATGCTGTTTTGTTTAGGAATGACTGAATCAAGAACAGAGTTCAAGTTGAAAACACCTCCTGAAGATGGAATATCATCTGTTAAATTTGGACCTAACTCAGCACAATTTTTACTTGTTTCTTCATGGGATAGTTCTGTCCGTTTGTATGATGTACTTACAAACAACATGAGGCTGAAGTATACACATGACAAGCCTGTTTTGGATGTTTGCTTCCAGGTCAGTTGATTAACAGTACCATTGCATCATACATTTTCTAGTGTACTTTCATACTTCAGGAAGGAAAGATGAAGCTTATAGTATTGTCACATCTCTTGGGTTGCCTGTCCCATTATATATCTTGAACCAGTTGGGAGACTATCAGGGCCTTCACCGTTTTACATTTATTTTTCAATTAGTAATAATTCCAGTTTGACAGCATGCAAAGTTCTGGGGTTTGAGTGACTACCTAACTTCCTTCTTGATAACCATTCATTTGGAGGCTTGCTGCTCTTCACAGCCTGTCTGGACATGGTTGGTGAAGTAGCCACACTCCTGCTAGTAATTGAACTGTGGTTGTACAGATTATAGCCTACTCACTGTGCTGACTGAGCTGTGCTAGTTTCTAGCAGCTTAGAGACTTGCTATCATGATACGTTTTTTGTTGTTTTTGTTCAGTTTCCAAGCAAATACCAGGTAGTAGCTTAGCTCAGTGGTCCAAATATATTTTCAAAAGTGTAAGGGCCATCTCCAAATTATAGGCACCAGAAGGATGGCATGAAGCAAATTCTGTGCTTAGGACCCAACAACTCTGGATTGACCTGTGTACCACACTGTTATATGGCACTCTGCTTGGGGCATGTGAACTGAAACACATTTTTTTATATATGGAAAAAGGGAAGGGGGGAGGGGGACTGCAATAGTTATGCTGAAAATATTAGGTGCCACCATACAAAATTTAGGTTCCTGGATGACCAGGCACCCAGAATTTGTGCACCCTTGGCTGTGCTCATAGCTACTTCCTTGCATATTTTTTTCACCTGGGTACTGATCATTGTACTGTTTGTTGTGTATAATTTCATAATTGTAAACACTGATCAGCAAGGCAAGTATACAAGAACAGGATTGTTGCAGTTGCCTGTAGTGCAATTAACTTTGTGGTAGTAGATTGTGTCTACCATTTTAGTGTGTATGGTTGCAAGGAATACATTTTAAAAATATGGTTACTGCATAAATGCTAATTTTCATCTTACTTGATTACAGGATGCTGTTCATTCATATAGTGGTGGATTGGATAATATTCTGAAAATGTATGATTTCAATAGCAATACAGGTACATAGATATTAATCAATGTTTACAAATAGTACTGCTTTGAAGTTAGACCTCCTACTATTTTTTATATAATTAATGACCGCCTCTGTGGTCTAGTGGTCAGAGTTTCTGGCCACAGATACAGAGGTCCTGGGTTCGATCCCCGGCGCTACCAGATTTTCTGAGTAGTAGTGGGTCTGGAACGGGGTCCACTCAGCCT
>Ga0131853_10004037_pt1 | contig 26339 bp, 24 predicted proteins | sample TergutLab28metaG_FD_92764 | JGI IMG/M metagenome (GOLD analysis project Ga0131853, IMG submission 92764) | Labiotermes labralis P1 segment gut microbial communities from Petit-Saut dam, French Guiana - Lab288 P1 (version 2) (version 2) | ecosystem: Host-associated > Arthropoda: Insects >... | reverse complement strand
TATGTCTAGAAGAGTGGTATTATATCTAGAAGATTGGTGTTATATCTAGAAGAGTGGTGTTATGTCTAGAAGAGTGGTATTATATCTAGAAGATTGGTGTTATATCTAGAAGAGTGGTGTTATATCTTATTGTTTTTTAAGTCGTTGAATTAAATTTTGCGTGGAATTTCGGCTTATCCATAAGAACGAAAGCACAGAAATTGCTCTTAATGGTGGGTGAAATTTTGTGAACTTGAAAATGTTCGTCCCTAAAAAGACCTCTCTTTTGGAAAGAGTAGGACCATGAAATTGCACTTTCCTACTAGATATAATTATTGCAGCAGAAGGAACTATAGGCACAGAGAAGTTAATAAATTAATTTTTATCGTTGTACCGTTCATTTTGATATCTATAGAGTTCATACACCAACAAACGTACTCTTTATTAAACTTGACAAAGGTTTTAAAATTTAAGTTAAAAATCACTTTGACTTGCTCCTACATGTTTCGGTCTACGACCATCATCATGGAGCTTTCACTAGAGCCTAGCTAAAGTTATATTTAGGTTAACCTTTTGACGTTTAGTGTCAACTATAGTGGTCGTACCGCACCGCTAACCACTAAAGTTGCATTTTATATATTTATTCAACAAATATAGGTACTGAATATTTTAAACATGGTATATATTCTCCGTCTTTTCCTCTTCAGAATGCAGTTTGTTTCATAATTCTAACGTATTTGGTTCTTGTATTCTTCACATTTTATATACAAGGTGTGCTAAAATTTAGAAAATAATTCCGGCGCCAAAAGGTTAAGATGCTGTAAAAAAAATTACGTCGTTTTATGTTATGCGGTGTTGCGGCATTATGTCACAGGTATGGTGTGTTTACTGTGCGCTCTATTGAGTGCGTCGCACTCAATAGAGCGCACAGTGTCATTGTCACTGCGGCTGTAGTTTAGGTGACTTATGGATATGTTACGAGTGCACCTGCAAATTATCTATGAAGTATTCTTTGTGAGGGACAATGAAAAAGACCGAGTCAAAATTTGAGATTACAACCAATTAATCTTTGGGGACAAAGTTAGCATTTATCTTAATAAATATTTCGAAAAAGCTTGGTAACAAATAATAAACGGACCCGATAAAATATCTGAAATTGTGAACACTAAGAAAGGATGACTCCATTGTGTTAAGCTATTTTACCACCAGAGAAGTGTCCAGGATACAGAATTCCAAACAGGCCTCAGTGGTATGCCGTATGTGCTCCTATACAATTCTCATGATTTGTTTTTATGATTGTTTTATATTCAGACACTTCTAAGTAAATCTGAGGAAAACAGCAAAAACAAAACGGGGTGTAGCGAGAAAAACTATTGCACTGAAATATGATTTAAATTTTGCAGGGATTTTAGGTAGGTTGTGGCTTCGTGCCATATTGCATCTAACAATGCAAAACAAAAAAATTCTGAGCTGCCAACATAAACTGTAACATAGTTACCTTTTTAAGGACTAGTGGTTACTTTACTTACCACCAGGGTTAACATTCAGAAATTCTTAGTGGCGCTCACAATGTTTTTAAGTTTTTTTAAGGATTGATTTTGTTTAACCGAGGTATAAAGTGTTTACTGCGCGGTACACACCGAGTCCTTGTTTAAGACAGACACCTTTCGTCTGTAAAGAGTTAAATAGACCTAAACGAACTTTGGAAGTGTATGAAAATAATTACTTTGAGCCTGTATCTATTATTTACAGTAACTTTTGTGTTAACACCTGTCATATGAGTTTCAGAACCGTAAGCCTTGAACTGAACAAGAAACATTCCACACCATATTCCTTAGGCAATTAACTTGCAAATTAAGGAACATAATGTAAATGTATTTCTTCACAAAGTTTGATAACCACGAACTAGTCGAGACACCACAGCCTATTTCCACATTTGTCAGTGTACTTGTTCTAAAGACATTCTGGCATAAGAAAGTATTTTCATGTTTCCAACCCGTCTGCATACCGCTTCTTTCAGTGCCTGAAATTAATTTCATATAATTTTTGGATCAGCTTTAATTATTCGGTTTTCTGGGATACGCTGACTTCTGTGCCCCTTAATCTTAACGCTTGTGTTGGACGGCTGAATGGGTCTATCGGCAGCAGCAGCAAACACTCCGCTTATTCATGAACTTCGTAGGCTTACGCAGTACTATCTCTTAACACTGCGGAATGTTTCAAGCGCTGTGACCACAAAAGCGAAAGACAGTTCCCTGAGTTTGGTGTATTCTGGCTGAGTGGAGGAATCATTCTAAGTGTCTCACAGTGTTAGTACTACTGAAACGACAGTGAAAACTAGGAACGTGCAATTGAGAGGTTTCATATCGATCATATCCCCACCCCCTCCCACATAGTGTGCAGTGCTGCCAACGTAACTTAAGGTAGACTAAAATGTGTATACAATTCATTGCTTCCTCGTGCTATAAAAGTAATACAATAAAATTCATCGTTTAGACCTACAGAATTTTAAAAATATATTCAGAATGACAATAATGAAACCAACAACTGAACATAATTGTGTAAGTATCTGACAAAGGTACACATGTATGCTAAGATAGTTTGATACATTTATGTGCAATTTTTGTTTACGTTACCATAAGCTATTTCTCAATGCACGGCCCACGGATTATTTAAAATTCAGAATGAAAAGTTGTTATAATTTTTCAGGCACTTAAATGTTAAATTTTGTCCTGAATGAACGTAATATTGACATGTTCCAGAATTCTTGAGGACTCTAGCTGTGAAAGGCAGCGAAATACATGGTGATTGGCGACTGTAGCGAATGATAACGTGAATATGCTGTGGAAAATATCTGGTAACCATGTGAAGTGGTATGATGTTGAATAATTTGTGTTGTGTTTGAAGATTTAAGTAACTGGAAAAACCTGAATGTGGTGACTCAGAACGGCGACAAATCGTAACCAACAGCTGAACGCCGATTCCATCCGGGTTTTGTCTCTCTTCCGCTGTGAAACAAATCGATTAATTATTCCAGACACGAGTGGTTGATGAAATCACCATAATCCTGACAAACCTGAATTTATATGTTTGCTTGTGTTGTGTGCGTGTGAGCGCGTGCTTTGAAGCTTGATCCGCATTACCTATTGCCCCCACGTACACTGGATGTTGTTTCAAAACCAAATGTTGAATTACAAAATGCACATGTATTTGCATTCGTAAAATTGCTCAGACCATTTCTCGTTCGATGCCGGCTACTGATTGACAATATTAAACCCCCGATACATAGTGGTTTTTATTGGTTCTATTAAACATATTAGTTTAGTTGTGTTAAAAAAAATAACCCACTCAAACGACGCAAATTTTAACTGAAGAATAAAAAACCAACTAGATGTCACTTGTTATTTTATTGTACTTCTTATAGGCTTAACATGTTTCGGGCATTACTATGTCCGAAACATGTTAAGCCTATAAGAAGTACAATAAAATAATAAGTGGCATCTAGTTGGTTTTTATTCTTCAGTTATCACAATGATGCACGGTCCAATAAACATCGGACACAAAATTTATCTGTTCGATTCCAAAGTTGACCGATTCATATAAAATTACACACACACACACACACACACACACACACACACACACACACATATATATATATATATATATACATACATATGTGGGCGTGTACATATATAATCCGATTATTAGGGGACATGGAATTTCAGGTAACACGCCTTTAAATTTAGTATATAAATATAATTCCAATCTACATTAAGCCATAGCATTGCAATGATTCGTCTTGAATAAATGCGCCCAGATCGTAAATAAAAAAATAACTACAATGAAGTATTAATTTAGGCTTGTTAATGATCCTTCTTTGTCAACAGATAGATATGAACTTCGGTCTGAGACAAAAGTAGTAATTTACGTTGTTTCATACTGTGAGTTGGAGGTCTTAAGGAAAATGTGTTGAGATTAGTCTGTGTAATAACACTCTATGCATCGTATATACAGGACGGTTTAGGAGGAAAAGTAAATATTTTAGGAGGTGGCAGTATGGACTATTCCGAGTAAATAAGTTCATATAATCATGTGTCCAATTTTCAATGGGCGTGAAGATGCAGCTGTTTGAAGCCGACGCGTACAGATCAGATTTTTGTCTGTGGGGATGGATGAAAAGCGAAGTATACAAAAAAAAAAAGTAAACACAAGAGACAAAGGTCACTGGCATTATCAATAGTGCTGCCGTCATAAAGCAAGAACACCAAGACGACCTAAGTAGAGCTACACGTACAATTGCCAAGAGGATTGAAAAGTGCATTGAAGTGAATGGTGGGATTTTTGAACCCTTACTTTAAACTGTTGCATTTCATTGAGATCATTTACATAACCAATAAATGCAATCAATACGTCATTTGTCTTTCCTTCATACTTTTGTAAGGTTTTTAATGCCTAACATTCAAACAGCTGTATCTGCACACCCATTGAAAATTGGACACATGTTTATATCAACTTATTTACTCGGAATAGTCCATACTGCCACCTCCTAAAATATTTGCTATTCCTCCTGAGACATTGTGTATTTATTTTTTTAAAATGGTTACACGTAAGGTTTTAAATTATATTTATTAGGACTTTTTTGGGTCAGAAAACAGTGGAACTCACAGTCATACGAAACACACATGTTTCAGTCTTCAGGTCAGTGAATACTAAATCCATAACAATTTCACCGCCATAAAACTCAGGCAATATAAAAAATTGTGTGTTGAAAAATCTAATAAATTTAATTAACAAATAAGTCGGTTCGTCGTACTGTATAAAAATGAGTGTTTTGTTCAGATTATATAACAACAAGCTGGTGTGTATTGAAATTATTTTTTTAACAACCGGGTGTGTTACATAATAACATAGCAGTGTGCTCAAATTATGTAACTATATTTTCACCAGTGAAAACACTGCGGCACTACTTAGCGAGCCAAACAATCTGCCGTTATAGCAAAAATTAATATCTGTCTTAAACAAGGCGACGAAAACCGTTCGTTCAGTATGATAACATCTCTGTTTTTGGGTGAACTTTGGGATGGAACGGAATTTGACTTACCAGGTAGGATTATGTCCAGCAATGTCTACTGCATACTTACATAGACCGCAATCATGTTACGGGAATATCATAAGTGTAATGAATGAATTAAGCAGATATGTAAATTAGATTGGAGTGTGTATATACTTGTCTAACACAACTATATGATGGTAGAAATATGTGTGTGTATATATATATATATATATATATGTGTGTGTGTGTATATAAATTACATACATATCTCTACCATAATATAGTTGTGTTAGACAAGTATTTACACTCCAATCTAGTTTATTATAAACACAGCGGGGATGACGAACCTTATGAGATACGTAAATATTCGATAAGCAGCACTTTTAAGTTCTGCATGTGGCTGTATGACGTAGTAAATATGCATGCGTCTGTTATTTTAAACACATGTTTGTTTTGGAGGTAAGAATGATTTGTTTTAGGAACTACTGACGCTGTATGTTACTTATTTCTGGTAAGAAAGTGAGAAGGTAAAAATAACCTTAGTCTTTTTAAATAGCTTGATATATTCGTGTTTTCTTTCAGTGCAGTGACGTAAACTCTGATCCAATAATTCGCAGTTAAAAAAATTTCGCCGAGAAGTTAAATCTCATGAGAAATGCAGGAATATCCAGTAAAAGATATGCAGTATATTGCAAATGTCAGTAGAACACTAGTTTCAATCTGGCACAGACAGTTCACAGGTCACGTAATAAGCGACATACCTAAACTGCGACTGACGTAAAATTATTACCAATTATTTATGTTTAATTAATATTGTATATAATATATGGTTATTATTGATTTTTAAAATTGTAATAATTAAATATATTTTACCTTGTGTGTGTGTGTGTGTGTGTGAAAGGAACCAATAGAAATAATATTTTAGACATTTACACAGACATTGTAAAACCGTACAAGTAGCCGATGAGGTGTGATAAGTAATGGTAGGTTTAATTCTGACTTACGTGTATTTAGGATTACGTAAAATATTTAGGGATGGGACCCTTACGTAAGTCGACAACTGTATACTTACTTACTTACTAACTTACTTATTCCATGGTGCAGGGTCCTTCTTGAGAAGCTAACTGGTTTGCAGCTAGTCAAGAAATTCCCCGCATTGCACGGAACCCGAAGGTTCATTACCGCACTCACATGCGTCCGCCACCTGTCCCTATCCTGGACCAACCCAATCCAGTCCACAGACCCATGTTCCACCTCCTGGAGGTCCATCCTAATAATATCCACCCATCTACGCCTAGGTCTCACCAGTGGTCTCTTTCCCTCCGGTGTCCCCACCAAGACCCTATACGCCCCCCTCTCCTCCCTCATACGCGCCACATGCCCTGCCCATCTCATTGGGTGAGGATGAGAATTTTAAATTACACTTTTTTTCCCCGGAATTTGGCACCATATAGACCTCTAAACTTGTGGCAAATTTTAACGTCACGCTGCAAAAATTGTTATTCTTGATACAACAAAATGTCAAAGAGTTTCAAACTTTTGTAACGACTCTTTGCTACGCTGACCCACATAAACTACATTTTTGATATTTCAAACTTCAAAAGCTATTAATAATTGATAGGAAGAATTTATGGGCGCCTTGTGTTATCATTGTTTGATTGCACTTCTCCCATTTCCTAGCATTGGTCCAGTGATGTGTGTGTGTGTGCGTGCGCGTGCGTGCGTGTAGACTTAGGACTTTAAAGTGTAATACGATATGTGTATACTGTAAATTATATACGGTGAAAGTGTTAGTTAAATTTATTGCAATATATTATGGTGTATATGTGGGTCTGTGCCTGTGTTAGACCGATCTTATCTGCTTTGAGCGGGAAATTCCGGCTCACGGCTGGATTCCCAATTACATGTTTAGTGAAACGTAAACCCTCCATTGTGGACTACAGTGTGTTCTGTAATTATGGAGAAAGGAACACACGTACTTTATTTATGATAATTTTCGTTTATCTTGGCAAATATCCTACAACAACTTTCTTCTACTGTGTGGTGCATCTCCTTGATTTACCGAGAAAAAATATGAGAAGTTTTTTGTTTGACAGATGTTAGTTTGATAATTTGTAGTCACGTTTAACGACGCTGCCAATAAACCTTAGCTTACAGCGGTGAGCGATAAGGCGAGAGTGCCTAATGAACTGGAAAGTGTGTGTGAAACGGAGCGGTGCTGGCCAAATTTAATACCTTCCCGGCATTTGCTTTGAGAGACCGACGTACATCATGAAGAACTTCAAAATAAAAGTCAGAAGTGTTCCAATTTAAGACAGCTTAAGTCGCCATCATCATCGCCATCATCATCATCATGCGTCACAATTTAGACCTTAATATACTTGTTTCGGCCCCGTCTGTTATTCTCTTCCAAGGTCTTCCGATTCGTCTTCTTCCATTTTGTCTATAATAGCTTGTTAAGTTATGAATGAAATTACTAATTTCTCAAGTTGAAAATTATAACTTTCGTAACCGAAAACCCACATTAATTTCAGAATCTGAGTCTTATAAAACACCTTACCTAAGCTTATATGCGGGTGACTTGATAACTTTTAATTGTTTGGCAGTTAACATTATTTCATTTTACTCCCTCAGGTTCATCTGTCGTGACTAGTTTTTTATATTGGACGATGTATAGATGTTCTTCAATTTTTCTTTTATTTATGGCAACAAATCAAACTTTTTCAATTCCAACGGTACCTATACAGACCACATGCTCTAACACACAGTACACAGTACATTTGCATGTTCCTTACGGATTTCGAACAAACAGCGTTTTTTTCCTACACAAAATAAGATGATTGTTTTTTGTATGCTACACCCATTGTATTTACGGTGCGGCTATACGATCTTCTGATTAAATTCCTTCTTTAGAGGCTTCAGTTAAAGTGAATTAAACCTGACCGTGCCTGTGTGCCTTGTTTGGCGCTTTCACATAATTGCGAGAAATGACTATAGCATCATTTATCTTCCTCTGTATGGAACAACTCGGGTCACACCGAATGGATTTTCATGAAATTTGATATTGGAGTACTTTTTTTTCGAAAATCTGTTGAGAAAATTCAAGAATCATTAAAATCTGACAAGAGTAACGGGCATTTTACATGAGGACTTGTGTACTGTACGTTTATGATGGCACACTCACTTCTTCTTAGGATGAGAAATATTTCAGACAATGTTGGTAGGGAATATTAAAATACACATTTTATGTTAAATGACAGTTTCCCTTTTATGGGATATTGTGGAAACAAATACAGGTAGTAGCGCTAGACAGGCCACAAGTGACTGTATGGTACTGCACATGCGCAATGCATGATGGAAAACTAAGGCTACAGACGCACACTCAGAATGTATAATACTTCTTTTCGACGCCAATATTGGGTACGTGAGCGCGCCTCATCATTACGTTTATATTAATTTTGTATGTCTTGAGTTTTAATTTAGGATCGGTTAGGGCACGTACCGATATTTTCTAGAGTTTCTTCATAATCTGTTGTTGTAACAAATCCGTATTTATGTCCTAAAAATGAATCCGAGGAAAATGTTACCGAATATTAAGTCATAAAGATGTACATAGTTAAGGAAATTTTACATTATCACACTCCATTATGAAGTTTGTTCGTATGAGTGGGGGTAAAAATAAATCATTTTTATATTTTGTTGCCGTGCATCTTATTATAATCTTTGTAAATAACCAACTTGACGTGCAATTCTTTTTCTTATATCTGTTTTTTCCAATTCTCTACATGTTTCGAGCAACCAAGTGCCCATCATGAGGAGAATCAATTATATCAATACGACCTCTGGTATATGTCACTCTATGTAGGTGACATGTGGTATGCAGGTTTACATGGAACCGGTTCCATCTAAACGGTCACCTACGTAGAGTGACATATAACTGAGGTCGTATTGATACAGTTGACTCTTCTGATGATGAGCACTTGGTTGCTCGAAACATGGAGAGAATTGGAATAATCAAGAATTGTGCGTCAAGTTGGTTTTTACAAACATCCTTAATTTTTTGTTTGTTTCTGGCGCGACAGCCCCCAATGGGCCATGGCCTCCTCATTCACGAGGTTTCTGGATCTCACACAACGACGTACCACAGTCGGTAGGACAACACTCACAACAGACAAACGTCCATGCCCCGGTGGGATTCGAACCCACTACCTCAGCAAGCGAGCGACCGCAGACCTACGCCTTAGACCGCGCGGCCACTGAATTCTTATTTTAGAGGTGTAAATTCCTAACTAACTTACATGGATAAGGTAAAGTTTTGCGGGAGGAAGTCCGGGAAACGGAAGACTGAATAAGGTATTACTGATATGTTACACATTTGTGAGGACAAATCCAATACTTGGCAAACGTAGCCTGCAAGCTTACTATGCATCTCTCCCCCAAATCTTCAATACAGCCATCTCTCACTCTTCAATTCGCACCCCTGCAACTCCCTTGTCAGCCCCTTCGTAAGGGTGAGGAATTGCATCACTTTACTGGAAATACATCAGCAGTGGCTCTTTCTGCTCCATTTGTCTCTTACTCTCTGGTTTCTGCGAGGTGCATTCACACTCACCAGCTTAGTGCGTAAGTTTTCTTGTTACTGAAGTGGATTTCTTAAGCAGCTGGAGTGTGGCACACGTGGCCAGTCACTATTACGATTTATAAACTGGTGTGCAGCGTTCCTCATACTAACACTAAGAATTCCAACAAGAAATATTTAAAAAGATCATAAAAGCCCAGTGGTAACGATATGTACCACCTGCTTTAGCACTAAGAAACCATCTATTTTCCTACTTACGTGTTGTGTTTATGTTTTTGTGTGTTTTATGCAATGTTTTTTCTACAATATCAGTCATTTCCCTTATCATTATTAACGGATTTTTCTTCGTAATTAACAGGAGACATTTTTATGTGCAGCACAAACTTAAATTGTGTTTTGCCATCATAAGCAAGCGCATCGACTTTCTTTGGAGTGTTCACCCATAAAATATTATTTTTCATTTTTAACACAGGAACATTTATTGAATAAGCCTATTCAATCTTAAAGGACATTATTTTTATGCACCAAACTAAAGAAACTGAAACTTACGTGTATTGGACCGTGCATCATTGTGATAGTTGAAGAATAAAAGACCAACTGCGACTATTCTGTTGAATTACCACATCGGTCGTTTTGTTCTTGGTTCGATGTGTGTTGGAGATTCGGTGTGGTTGGGTTGGAGTGCTATAACGACCAATGTGGTAATTCAACAGAATAGTCGCAAGCTCCTGATGATGGATATATTAATGTCCGAAACATGTTGAGCACTTAAGAAGTGAAATAAAATAGCAAGTGACATCAAGTTGGTCTTTTATTCTTCAAACTGAAACTTTTTAAATTATCAAATAAACTCTGATAAAATACAAACTTTAATAAATGAGACACCAAACACGCAATTTTTTCCTCTTTTTGAGACACAACGAACACATTCCTTACTCACGCCTGTGAGTGTAATTTAGTTGGATGTCCTTTCTCAGAGGATTAAATGGCTTGTGAGTTCATCTTTACCTATCGAAGCATAACTTCCTTTGACTGTTGGGTTATGAACTTGCCCTGTCTTTTTTTTGTAAAGATAAATCTTTAACATTCTAATGGAGGAGAGAGCCCATTTTTAAAACACAACATTTAGTACTGCACATAACATTAGTATTACTACCACCGCTACGGCTATTACGCAGAGTAATGTATTTTGTACTCCTCACCCAATATTGTTCGGGTGATAAAATCGAGAAGAATGAAATGGGCTGGGCATGTGGCGCATATGGGTGAGGAGAGGGGGGTGTATAGGTTCTTTGTGGTGAAACCCGAGGGAAAGAGACCACTGGGGAGACCTAGGCGTAGATGGGTGGATAATATTAGGACGGATCTCCAGGATGTGGGAAGTGGGTATATGGACTGGATTGGGCTGGCCCAGGATAGAGATAGGTGGCGGACGCATGTGAGTGTGGTAACGAGTCTTCGGGTTCCGTGAAATGCGAGGAATTTCTTGACTAGCTGCAAACCATTTAGCTTCTCAAGAAAGACTCTCACCATGGACTAAGTAAGTAATGTTTAAATATTTTGCATTTTACAACATGTGAAGTCTAGATTGACTGGATTCGTGTTCAGACTGAGGACGACTATATCCGTGGCTGTTATTAGGTGCTGTTGTGCTGTTTCAGCTTTATGGACAACCAAATAATTTCTATATCTATTTCGACCGAGTAAAATATTTACTGCTGTCCGTGGGTAGAGAATTGGAGCGTGATGTCATAAAGACTGAGGTGGAATTCAGAATCCACTCACACTGGACGAGTGAGACGTATTCTTAGACTTAATATGCCATGAATGTATATCGTGTTAATTACTCTGAATTTGTTTGCATAATACCTAAGTGTTCAACTTCTAGTCCAAAGCAACACAAAGCGTCTTCATTAAAAAGTCAATTATGTTGGGATTAGGAATGCCGCTTTTTATTTTCAGAGCAAAATAATATCTGCAAATAAGTAACACTGTGGGTAGCTTTCAAGTTTTTCGCCTTATAGCATCTATTGCATTGTGCATTAAAGGGTTTAATGCAAATAATAATATTTATTAACTGCAATTGGGTTGTCACCCGGTGGCAGTGGTTATTTTACATGTACACAAAATTTGAAGATGGTTACTAATAAGTTTAAGTCGAGAGGGCTAAATGAGGAGCATGTAGTGGCAACTTGGAATTTTGGGAACCATCTCAGCATTTGCTTAGAGACACAAGGAATCCAAGAAAAACCTGTGTCGAGGTGGTCGGTCGCAGGACCTTCCGAATAATGATTCTAGCCAGCAGTCCGGCATCTAAAGTAAAAACAGCAATACACACGTAGCGCAACTGGTACACATGAACACGTTAGGTGATGAAAATACACACAAGACAACCACAACAATATACACAAGAAAACTAAACAACAATTCACATAAGACAACTTACAATAAAACATGCGCAAAAGTAAACAACACCAAGGTAGTACGATGTATAATGTAAATGAATAAATTCTTTACATATTCAGTTCTTTTACATTCTTTACATTTACACGTATCTGAAGAAGGTTGGATGTGAAGGGTCCTTCGTGAAAAGTCTTTTACATTTACCCCCTCCCCTCCATTCCATTCCCCCCTGTCTTCGGCCTGTCTGTTTCTCAATTTCCTCCCTCGATGTAACTGAAAACAGTTCTTTCACTCCTATTTCCGTCTGATGGATGGGAGGCAATCCGCTTACCCATGTGTCTGTCTGTCTATCTGTCTGGCTGGGTGGCTGGTATTTTTATTGTGCCTCTCTTCTTGTCATGAAGCTATTTCAGACAGAACAGAAGGCGAGAATTGTTGTGCTTGATTCACAATAAGAATGTGGAAGTACTTCATGGATATACTGAAAATTCTTAAATATGCTACTTGTCGTGTCACAGACTTGACACCAACCAGTTTGGCATCAGCAGTTGTAGTACTCACATTCGACCCTCTCGTAGTTTGTAGACTTCCCTTCGACCATGCAGAGAAAAGCATACAGACAAAGGAGTAATGTACCGTGTGACTGAAGTTACTTCACTGATTATATTAAATTGTATTAAAAACTGCAAATCTGCAGCGGCATTAAACACTGTCTAATCGTTGTGCAAAAGAGTATGGAATTAGAAAATTTAATGATATTAGAATGCGAGTAGATGTGACTGGTATAAAACTGCGGTAGACTATGGAGTTTGAGGTATAATGCAATATAGATCCATATACACATATGAACTATTAAAACCGCACTTATAACGTGTTGATAGTAATGCAATTACATGTAAGTTCTTAATGGTTTATTTGAAAATAATAGAGCCTTAAAGTGCATTTCCTGCGGAGGAAGAAGTGCAATGAAATTATATCTGTTATTAAATTAGTGTAACGAAATGGACATATTTGATGTTCAGGTGACCGTGCATCGTGATAATTTCTTATAATAAAACCATCTAGATGCACTAATTTCTCAAATTTATTTTTGGAATAAAATTCTACATGTTTTCGGACAGGTCCTCTGTCCATCATTAGGAGTTTTTCACTGTACACACAACAGTGGTATATGTCATACAGGATGGAACTCCGTCCTTATCCTGCTCGCAAGCTGTCAGCAAACCTTTATGACATACCGTTGTTGTTTGTGCAGTGAAAAACTTCTGATGATGGACAGAGGAAGTGTCCGAAACATGTAGAGTTTTATTCCAAAAATAAATTTGAGAAATTAGTGCATCTAGTTGGTTTTAGTAGAAGAATGGAAATATTTGTTGCTACTAATACAAAATCTGCTAGGATCTCACAATTTTCAAAACAATAAAAATTAATGTATTTCAGTTAATGGTTTTAAGGCGTTTATGTGGTTGTGGAACAAGACATTCTACTGATGGCAGAAAATACAAGTTGGTCTATCTGAAAATAAGTACTTAGTAGAAATGTATGAGTCAACAATTGATGCAGCAATTGGTGACTGCACATTGTTTCATTACGAGGACCGTAGCTAAGTAGCCCACCCAGTATTGTTAGATTATTGAAATCAAGGAGGTAGAAACCTAATGACAGGTTAGTGAGGTAGCCAATAGAATTTACTGGACAGATATTAGAATGGGCTTTTAGAAAATTAGTTGTGAAGATCGTAGGAGGATGCAGATGGTTTGGGATTGAATATGGTTATGGACTTTGACGCTAGTTAACTTGGTAATAATCTTCGGCTTTCATAAGACGTGGAGAATTTGTGGGTTAGTTGAATGTTAACTTCTGAAGAAGGAATCCGCTCCATGATGTAACCCACGAACTGTCACTACTTCAGTGTGGAAGACATCGATTCTCTGTTACCAAAGATTGTCCCTCAGGGATCAAAGTAGAAAAATCCGTTTAGCTCTGTTTTCACATTCCTTTCCTTGACTTATATTAATGCGCCTGTCTGAGAATTTTAACAAAACTTTCTGTTGCTTAGCTACCACATGTGTTCTAGCGGCCCAGTAGAGACAAACCACCTGCTCTCTGCTTCCGTTGTGTGACGGCCTGCCGCCAGATGTCAGTGAAATATAATTTGTATTGCAAACAAAAAGTCCATATCTTGTAGTATCTTACAAGCCATACTGCCTCATTGTTAACAATGAAGTTACTCATGCCACCCGCACATGTGGTCGTCTGATCGTGCGGCTAGTTATTGAAATAACTTCGACGTCCATGATTTAGCGTTCGGTCGAAGTTATGTCTATTGTTCTGGAATTTTATAGTGAATTTCGTGCGTGGGAAAAGAGAGGAGTATTCAAGTGTGGTCCATATCAGTTAATTTTAACCCATAATTTACATGTAGATCAGATCTAACCTCGCTGTATTTCCGTATATCAACCAGTCGCTTAAAAGCTGATAGAGCAGTCAGAATGTAGCCAGCATTTCATTCAGCCACGTTAATAATTTTCCAAATATTTTGCGATATTACATTTTATTTCTGTCTTTATAGAATGATTTTGGTTATCACGTTCTATACTACCATAACCAGAACGGCTCTGGGGCCCACCGACCATCCCATCTGTGCGCGATGGTTGCTCCTTCGTTGTACGGGACCTCAGCTCTCAGAAAAAAAACTCAGATTGCAGATTGTAGATATCACTAACGGTCACCACAATATGCAGGCATAAGTCGTACCGTAGTCAATATTGTCTGCATGGATTTTATAGTCCATTCGGTGTTTTCATGTCATTACTACATATACATTTTCAATTACTCTCTCGTTACCAAGTGCGAATGGAATGGGGTTTTGCTTTCGCTACAAAAAAAGGTCCCTAATTTTGTCTGATTTCAAATAAGAAGAGAATTATTTTATTACCTTTTTTGACATTTGAAAGAGAGAATGACTTGCAAGTTATGTCTAAGATGGCTGTTTATCGGGAAACGAGCTGAAGTAGTAAAAAATGCAAAGGGTAAATTTGAGAAAATAGTTATATCCGGAGATAAGATACAGTACGTTATGCCAGAAACTGACCGACTTCTGAAATACCGCCAGAATAATGGAGCACTTTCCATCAACACGCCTGTGAATTTCTACCTGAATACATGACGTCACATCACAGCGCATTTTTATTTTAAGATACAGAATATTTTACAGAAGAGTTTCTTATAACGTGTATCAGAATCGAATCTCCACCGATGCTAGAGAAAGGAGTAGTTTGTTTATTTACAACTGTGGCGTTAAGGACTGTCAAATAGCCTTACCTGAAATGGCAAATTTTGGGCAAAGACCGTTTGGGTACCGACGTCTTCTTCTTCGAGAAAGAAGGACACTCCTCCATGAAGCTTCAAGGTTAAGAATAGATGAGGTTTCTTTTGCGTCCCTTCTTTGTCTTCAATACTTCGTACTGAAACGCAGGAAAAAACTTAACTTTACCACTGATTAGGTCTGTGTTCTGTAACTGTGTTAGGACAGAACCCTCACTCTTCATCAGTTGTGTCCACAGCGGATCTCTATCGTCATCAGTTTATCACTAATAGGAGATGCAAAAGATATAGAACGGTGCCTAGTATGATGTCCTGTCCATTTATATAGTCGCTAGCATTAAACTGGCAAACAAATTTCTATGTAATAATAGCTTATCTTTACAGCAATCCTCGGTAGCTCGCTGCACCGATTTTCTACGTTTCTTCTCTTCACAGAGTTCCTGTTTTAAGGAAATAAAAATATCTGATCAGCCACTGGATTCAATATTTTTAAGACACCGCTGTCTATAGCCCCATATTCCAATATCTTGAAGTGTTAACAATTTGTAAACAGAGTAATGGGGTGAACGAATTAAGGATGACGAGATAGGGGGTATATGTGTCACGTGCGGGGAGAAGAGAAGCCCATAGTGGGTTTTGGTGAAAAACTGTGAATACAAGAGATAACATAGAATACCTAGAGTTTGGTGGGAAGATAATATGAAAGACATATTTATCTTGCTCAGGATGACAAGAAACGGCCTCTTCTGAACGCGGAAATAATCATTCGGGCCTTGCTGTCTGGTAAGAAGGAATCCAGTCTTTGTTGATAGTTAAATGGTTAGTTATTTAGTTGGTCACTCAATCAGTAAATTAGTTATTCAGTTATTGTTATTTGAAAATGTACGTGTCCTTGCTGTCTTACTATCGGTGTTGATTAAAAACTGGGTGTTTTTTTTTTGTTTTACACATTTCAAGGATAGTGAGGTTATTTTACGTCTTTTCCATATATAGAAATGATTCACGACCCGAAAACCGTAGTTGGTAACTTGTTTTAGTGGCGAAGAATGCAAAGAACATATTTGTAGCTGAAGCATCTACGTGATAGGAATTTTGCTCCAGACCTTGCGTCGTACAACAACTGTCTTCTTCTACTGTTTATGCGTTTTCCAAATGTTTTCAAGGGTAATACCACGACCATTAGTGTCGTCGAGCACGTAGTTTGATGCAAAAAGATTCTGAAATTCCTCCCATTTGTTTAAAATGGAAGTGGTAAACCTGCCACGCTTGCATATAGTGGTAGAAATTGTATGTGGATGGATCATGGGTTATCTATCAACGTTTTTTCAACTGTGGGTGACGTTTTAAGATCGGATGTAACATGTTTGGTGAACATGAAGAAATTTCGAAGCAAGTGGCCATAGCTTCTGTCAGAGTTGGACGGTTGTTTCCTTATTCTTCTGGAAGTGCCGAAGAAATGAACAAAAACCCCGCCATAAGTGGGTGAACTCGCCGGGAATTGAATCATGTCCATCTGGAACACAAACGTTGGTGTTGCCGCTTCCCTACATCGGTTCAGACCTAACTATTTTGAATCCCGGCATTTGTCCACTTTTCTTAGCCAGGACTGAAAAACATTTTCTAAAAATCATGCAGCCACTTCAGAATTTTATGCGTAGGTGAAATACTGAAGACACAAAAATACTGGGTTACGTAAGAAAATGTAGCCACCCGGACGACCTGGTAGCTCGCAATTTGTATAGCCTTTTTCATAGCATTACTAAAAACTCTTCAATTTTTTCTAGAGAATTGTGACTTCGTATCCCTGAAGGAGGGTTGCAAACTGTGCTCTAAAGGTCGTCTTTGGGGACATATGTTGTCAGAAACCAGAAACTCTTAACTGCATAGAAAACGTGAAAGGTCTATCGGAAAACATCCATATTGTCTTTGTGTACATCTTTTTACAGTTTCACTAATCTTAGAAACATTTTCATTTAAAATGCATTAATCTAGGTTTCTATGCAATTCTTATCTTTGTATGTATTTTCTCTTCTTTATGAGCTGTCAGTATAGACGCTGTGTACTGTTCATATTAGGTTTTATTTATGTAGATGTGGATGGCAAGGATATTTGATTGGCTTCTGTGAACTAGAAATCCGTCCATTGCCTCTAATTAAAACATCACAACACTTTACTTTCAATGCACTGCACTACAATGTACTGCAAGTACAGTACACTAGACTACGCTACAATAACAGTTTCCCCTCTTATCCACAAGTATAACTACTTACTTGGATAAAGAATTATTTTAACTGCCGTACGTTCTTTGTAGTTTGGTTTAGCAAACAGTTTTTTGTAATACGACACCAAAATTTCTGGGCGAAGTACTAACAGTCTGCATGTCATTTTATTGATGTCTTAAGCCTAGGCATTCCGTTTTGATGAAGATATACAAAGTAATGGGCGAAGGTCGTGAATCAAAACTAAGTTTTACGTTATATTATTATGTGACTTTAATGTGCAACATGTTTCGACGTAAGTACAAAGAGCTGTCATCAGGCGTAATTACTGCACCAAACAAATTTGTCATGTAAAGTTACAGTCATTCATTCAGTTTTCGTTAAAATATAGGAATGTTGTTAAAGCTTCAATTTGAGTCAAGCAAAATTTTATGTTAAAAACATATGGAAGATTTACACATTGAGAAACATGGTTTGTTGCAAATTGTGCCAATTTCTGGGGATCAAACATTTTTCGGGTAACTGTCTGTATAATAGGCGTTATTAAATTTGGTACTGTAATTTCGCCTGATTATGGCTTTTTGTACTTACACCGAAACATGTAGCACGGAAAAGATATATAATAATGTAACATAAAACTGAGTTGTGATTGAAGGCCTGCGCCCTTTACTTTGCCTATTAATGTCTTAAGATTAAAATTCGGATTTTCTTAGATATCATTGGTTGATGATTGCAAAATACCAAATCAGACTGTTTACTGTGGTGTGAATCTGAAGCTGCTCCTAGTGGGTCTGTACGAAGAGCACTTGACATAAATACTGTGCAGTGTTCAGTAACTTTATGCCGTACATACTGTTCGGTCTAACAGTTCGAACACAATATTGAGGAAGTACAGAATGTGGACAGCGACTGAATGTATTTGCCTGTTACCTAGGCACATATCTGTTATGTTTTATTTACTCTCACGTCCTGAGGAAATGTCTAGAGCAAAGTACATCAGGCTAAGGGCCCGACATAATGACAAGGTGTGTAAACATACTAAAGGATATTTTACGTCCGTAACACGTTCTTGACCTGGTGAATTTCACACTGTTCACTGACATACATAGTCATAATTTAAAATATAGCTAAATATTTGTCTCAAAAGAGCAGAATTTTAGATTTATTCCTTCCATCTCTCTTTTCTTTTTAGCGATTGAAATTTGGGGTGTGGAATTTGAATTGAATGAAGAAAACTATGGAGACATGAGACAACTATCGTTGCATACTTGTTTCGTGAGAGTTCCATCTGGTTGGCTTTGCTGGTGTCTAATTTTTCCTAACGTTTATACGAGCTGTTGTCACCAAAATATTTTATTTTCTCTTAATATTCAAATTCAGAATGTATGAAGTCAGACGAGATTTTTACAGGGTTCATGGTTAAATTTTCGACTAACAATATAGTAGATTATCAAAAATGGCAGACAGTTACGTGGGCGAAGTGACTTATATAATTACAAGAGTAAATTGTTTGAAATGTCTTGCTTCCTGCAAACCACATAATTATCAGGAACTCTTGCACCGTAATATTACAGGCGATGCTTAGTGCCAAAACAGAGCAATTCACTGATTTCTACTCGCCATTTCACTGCAGTCCCAGTTCAGTTTTAATACTGCCTGTGTATATGAATTGTCTTGCTTTTCTTTGGATCTGATCCACACCCACGCCCTGTCATCACCATCGTTGTCACCTTTTCTGTGCCATACTTCTTCTCCACTGTTACACACGCACGCCTTCCTTTCTGTTCCCATGCTTCTTACTGAAATATGACGTCATAATTCATTCCATTGCAAAGCCAGCAAACCTCCACAGAATGACTAACCCTCCCCCATCAGAACACCACCAACTTATATATGGTGTGCTCTTTCTACCTCAATTCCTTCCACTTTTCTCAGGGTCTTTGTATTCATCCTATTCATCAAGTTTCGTTTTGTTCACTTTATCCTTTAGTTTTTCTGAATGAAATATGAAGAAAATATTTCAGTAACAATTTCTTATGAATAATTTATGTGATGAAATATTTACTTAAATTTTTGCGAAGATATTTTAGGGTCAGAGCTGAATAGGATGTTCGAAGGAATGAAAGGCCCTATAGCAGAGTTTGATTGGAACAGAACATGCAATGTAGGTATAACGTAAAATTGGGGTACGTTCGCTTAACCATTTTTGCAAACGAGTGTGTGTTTCTAGCCTATCCAGCATACGAAGTTCATGTACCACATTCTGTGGCCCGTCTGAATCTGCCATACTTTTCCTCTTTATCTCACAAAGGGTAAGATTTTAAGGGGAAAATGTTGTTGAACATAAAATGCGTTTTTGAGTTTCTCTACAATTTTGTCTGAAATATTTCCATTATAAGAATTCGGCCAGCTGCTTTCATACATGTAAGTAAGATATTTATATAAATTACCCCTTATTATTTGTCGGATTTTAATAAAACTTGAATTTTCTCGACTAAGATTCCAAAAAATACTCAAATATCAAATTACATACAAATCTGTCTATTGGGAAAGAAGTTGTTCGATACGGACGGACGGACAGACAGACAGATATGAAGAAGTAAATAGTCGTCTTTCGCAATTTTGCGAAAGCGCTTAAACCGTACGTGATGAACGGCTCGTGTTTATGCTCTTGGATGAAATGTCCACTTGATTTCGGCGTAATGGTATTTGAAGTAACTAAGAAGCAGAATGCTAAAAGCAGATTTCAGTCTTCAGTGGTCACGTGAATTAAATCAAGAATCAATACAAAACTGGGCAATGCTGGATTCCCCAAATGATCTACACATTGCTTGGGAAGGTTGAGTGTAAAAATTAAACTAAATACCGAACTGCTGAGCGCATTGCGGAAAATTCAGTGTCGAGTACGTGACAACGTGTTTCTTTTTCGATTGTTTGATTTTATCGGGGATTTTCATTATGACACTCTTTTTCTAAATAGGCTGTGTCCAGTTTCTGAAGCATAACTTCGATTCGTTGTCCATAAACATAACCTTTCATTTAGGCCCTCAGTAATTTTAAGTCTGCGGTGCAATATGTTATGTGTGGCCCCTAACTGTTCATCTGTAGTTTGTTACTGATGAGGACTCTGCCAATTTGCACCTAAATGTTTCAGCACTATTTTTGAAGTATTTCCCTTATATGCAAAAATGTGTATCATTTCACATGCACCGACCATGAAGCAACGGATAAGATTGAGGTTCACAGATCACTCCAGGATTGTGGGTCACTGCGTGTGTGTTCATTCTGCTGCCTCGAATATAGAAGTGGCTCATAGATTTTGAAAAATTTGCGGGCTTTTGATATATGGTATACTTACTTACTTCATGGAACAGGGTCCTTCTCGAGAAGCTAATCGGTTCTCAGATAGTCGAGATATTCCCCACATTTTATGGATTCCTAGATGTTCATCAACGAATCCACAAATGATAGCCAACTGGCCCTATCCTCAGACACATCGATCCAATCTGTGCCCTCATATCCCACTTCCTGAAGATCATTCTTAATATTATCCAACCATTTACACCTGGGTCTTACAAGTGGTCTCTTTCTCTCAGGTTTCTCCTCCATAACCCTCTACACACCTCTACTCTCCCCATACGTGCTGCATACCCCTCCCATCTCATTCTTCTCGATTTTATCACCCGAATATTATATTGTTTTCTCCACTTGCCTGTTACCTCGTCCCTCCTAGGCCCAAATATTCTCCTCAGCACATCGTTCTGAAACACCTTCAGCCCACGTTCCTCCCTCAATGTGAGCGACCGAATTTCACACCCATGCAAAACAACAGACAAAATTATATTTCTCTATATCTTAATTTTTAAATTTTAGAATAGCGAACTGGAAGACAAAATATTCTGCACCGAATGACAACAAGCATTCTCTGACTTCGGTCTGCTCATAATTTCTTCCTGAATAGAATTTTTATTTGTTAAGGTTGTTCCCCCCATGTGATAAGTGGGTCCCTGTCACCACGGCATGAAGCGTCCTCAGATTGCGGATGGAGGAACGGCCTGCAATGTGGAGGTTAGCTGTGAATATATTGAATAAGGAGTCGCGGACAGCCGATAAGGGGTGGTCTTCCAGCTTGGTGGGCGAGATGCTAACAACTACTCCCTGTTGAAACGTATTTCGTTACGAAATATTCGCAGACAAAGCCTCACACCTGGACTGATACTTTGATACTACCTAAACAAAGAAAGAGGAATATGAGACTTGGTACTTGGCATGTTACGAGCTTCTATAGGTCAGGTTCATTTACAGCAGCAGCCAGGGAATAGGCTAGATATAAATTAGATTTAGTGGGTGTGCAGGAGGTTAAGTGGGACAGAGGGGGCACAGTAAGAGCAGGGGATTATAATTTTTTCTATGGAAAAGGAAATGAGAATCATCAATTGGAAACAGGATTATTTGTACACCACAGAATAGTATCAGCAGTTAAGAGAGCAGAGTTTGTTAGCGATAGGGTGTCATATATCGTTCTGAGAGGTCGCTGGTGTAATATCATTGTTCTAAATGTGCATGCACCAAGTGAGGAGAAGAGTGATGATTCATAAGTCAGTTTTTACGAGGAATTAGAGCAGGTTCTTTTTACCATTTTCCTGAGTACAATATGAAAATTCTATTAGGAGATTTTAAAGCAAAAGTGGGGAGAGAGAGTAATTTCAAACCGACAATTGTTAATGAGAGCCTACATCAAGATAGTAATGATAATGGTATTAGAATAGTAAACTTTGCCAAAACATAAAATTTAGTTGTTTAGAGCACGATGTTCCCACACCGAAACATTCATAAGTACACCTGGAACTCTCCTGATGGGAAGACTCACAACCACATTGATGACATAGTGATAGATACGAGATGGTATTCGGGTATACTAGATGTACGAAGTTTCAGGAGAGCTGATTGTGATACTGATCACTGTCTGGTGGCTGCTGAAGTTAGGGAAAGTTTGGCAGTAGGTAAACGAGCAGGACAGATGTTTGATGGGAAAAGATTTAATCTTAGGAAGCCAGGAACTGGAGGTTAGGAAACAGTATGAGACTGAGATTACAACAGGTTTGCAGCTTTGGAGAACTTAAGTGATTACTAGGACATAAATAAGGCTTGGAGGAACATTAAAGAGAACATTAAAACCTCAGCTAAAGATGGTATAGGTCTGCAAGAATTGAAACAGCATAAACCATGGATTGATGAAGATTGTTTAGGTTCTTTAGATCAAAGGAAGCCGGCTAAAATGCAGTGGATACATGACGAAGGCAAACAATGTAGATAATCTGATCAATGTAAGACGTAATGTTAGCGGACAATTCACGAAAAAAAAAGTAGGCATATCTGAAAGCTAAAATTGAGGAACTTGAAACAAACAGTAAGATGAAAAATATTAGGGACATGTATAGGGGCATAAATGACTAAAAGAAGGGTCATCAGCCTAAAACTAATATGGTGAAGGATGACAAAGGTGATTTAGTTGCAGAATCCCACAGTATGTTGTCTAGGTGGAGGAACTATTTCTCCCAGATATTGAATGTACATGGGGTTAATGATGTTAGGCAGACAGAAATACACACAGCAGAACCACTATTTCTGAACCAAATGCCTCTGAGTTTGAGTTGGCTATTGAAAAGCTAAAAATTCACAAATCACAAGGTATTGATCAAATACCAGCAGAATTGACTAAAGCAGGGGGCAAGACAATTCGCTGTGAGATTCATAAATTTAATATTTCTATTTGGAATAAGGAGGAATTACCTGAAGAGTGGAAGGAGTCAATCATAATACCTATTCATAAGAAGGGGGATAAAACACATTGTAGTAATTATAGGGGCATATCACATTTGCCAACTACATACAAGATTTTATCCAGCATCGTGGTGTCAAGGTTAACTCCATATGTACAGGAAATTATTGGGGGGTCATCAGCGTGGATTTCGACGCAGCAGTTCAACTACTGATCATATATTCTGCATTCGTCAAATACTTGAAAAAAAAAAGGGAATACAACGAAGCAGTGCATCATCTCTTCATAGACTTCAAGAAAGCTTATGACTCAATTAGGAGGGAGGTCTTATATAATTTTCTCATTGAGTTTGGTATCCCTATGAAAAAGGTAAGGGTAATAAAAATGTGTCTGACTGAAACATATAGTAGAGTCCGGGTAGGCAAGAATTTGTCCGACACGTTTCCTATTAGGAATGGTTTGGAACAAGGAGATGTTCTATCGCCATTGCTTTCCAACTTTGCTTTAGAGTACGCCATTAGGAGGGTTCAAGATGGCCTGAAATTAAATACCACACATCAGCTTCTGGCTTTGCCGATGATGTTAATAGGTTAGGAGGAAGCGTACATGGGAAAGCTTTGGTAGTGGCTAGTAAGGAGTTTGTACTAGGAGTAAATGCAGATTGTACTAGGAGTAAATGCAGATAAAACTAAGTACATGGTCATGTCTCGAGATCAGAATTCGGGACAAAGTCACGGTATGAAATTTGATAATAGTTCCTTTGAAAGGGTGGAAGAGTTCAGATAAAAAATCAAAATTCCATTCAGGAAGGAATAACAGCAAATTTAAGTCAAGGAATGCTTGCTATCATTCGGTGCAGAATCTTTTGACTCTCAGTTTGCTATCCAAAAATTTAAAGATTAAGATATACAGAACTATAATTTTGCCAGTTGTTTTGTATGGGTCTGAAACTTTGTCGCTGACATTGAGGGAGGAACTTAAGCTGAGGGTGTTTGAGAAAAGGGTGTTGAGGAGAATATTTGGGCCTAAGAAGAATGAAGTAATGAGGAGTGGAGAACACCACATAAACAGCAGCCTAATGATATGTATTCCTCACCCAACATTTTTCGGTTGTTCAGATCTAGAACAGTGAAATGGGCGGGAAATATAGCGCGTGTGTGGGAGAGAAGCGTATACAGGGTTTTGGTGGGGAAACCTGAGGGAAAGAGGCCACTGAGAAGACCCAGGCTAAGATGGGAGCGTAATATTAAGATGGATCTTCAGGAAGGGGGATGTGGGGGTATAGACTGGATCGAGCTGACTCAGGATAGGAACAGGTGGCAGGCACTTGTGAATGCAGCAATGAACCTTCGGGTTCCATAAAATGCGGGGAATTTCTTGACTAGCTGAAAATCGGTTAGCTTCTCAAGAAGGACTCTGGTCCATGGATTAAGTAAGTAAGTAAATAAGTTTGTTCGCAAATATTTGAACTCTTCCGCCCTTTCAAAGGAGCTATTATCAATTTTTATATTGTGACTTCGCGCTGCATTCTGATCTCGAAACATGACAGTGTACTTAGTTTTATCAGCATTTACTTCTAGGCCATCTCCTTACTAGCGGCTACCAAAGCTTGCGTGTTTTTCTCTATAGTACATACGATTCCTCCCAGTACATTAACATCAACAGCATAAACCAAAAGCTGATATGTACCTTTTAATTTCAGTCCATCCTGGTTTTCCTGAACCCACCTAATGGCACACTCTAAAACAAAGTTGTAAAGCAATGACATGTACCGAATCTTATGTTCCTTCTCCATCACTTAGTTTTTTTATCAAATTGTCAGTCCAAGTCCGAGACACGTGTTCATGTTTTGCAACAAAGCCGCTTATTCAATATATTCGCAGCTACCCTCCATATTGCAGGCCCATCCTCCATCCGCAACCTGAGGACGCGCCATGCCGTGGTGACAGGGACCCACTTATCAGGATATATGTATATGCTATACATTAACGGAATTCTGTTCCAAATTGTGGCAGTCTGTAGTGGTTCGTTTGTCTGATAACTTGATGCCACAATTAGAATATTTCTTCTTATCACGAAAAATACATTACGAAAATTGTGCAAGTGTTGTAAGTGAAGGTGCAGACAAACAAGTGTAGAATATACACAGTGTATATTGTGTCATCTTACCGGTTTTCACAAGGGAGATATACGCCGTGCTATATGGTGTATTTATTGTCTTGCGCAGCAATCAGTCCGTGAACATCCAGTTGCTGGTATAATTACAGTTTGTATTGAAGATCCTACGTTTCTCTGCTCCTCCTGATATTTTCCAGTTGGCTGATTTACTTACGTGTCGTGTCGCTTTGAATTGTGGACAGACTGGATGTCCGCCAACCAAACAAGTCTTATTTTTGTCTTGCAAGAATTACGTAAGATGTCCTCTAGCATTTAATGCGTCATAAAAAGTGCTATTAAAATGATGCGTGTTCAAGTTTCCGTAAAATGCTGCTCCATAAAAGGCATTATATTTAATTTAATGCAAGATAAGTATCATGAGAACCAGCAACCGCTAAGAACAGCTAAAATGAATCCTTCGTGACGAATTGCTCTAAGGAAATTCTGACAATCTGCACAAAAGTAGAGTGTGTAGGGCGTTGCAATGTGCGAATAAATATCTGGACGCCTGGTGGCCGAGATGGCTAAAATTTGGTGCCGTGGGGCCTAATGTTTGTAGGTCCTCACTGAGTATTACTTCATGCCACCCGTCGGGCGCCCACAGTGTTGAGGGGGCTCCTAGGTTTTGAAAAATTTCTTGCACACATATTATAATGTACAAATATTTGTGTATAAAATGTGAATTTTGCGGGGGGGAGGGGGTTATTGTATTTATGGTTTACTTAATGCTGCGGTTGGTACGCAGCTTTGAATGTTTGAATTTTTAGAGCGTAGTGATTTGTGATGTATGTGAACAGAAGTTCCGTTCCTTTATTTTAAGGTATTATATTGGCATTT
>Ga0131853_10004032_pt1 | contig 26358 bp, 14 predicted proteins | sample TergutLab28metaG_FD_92764 | JGI IMG/M metagenome (GOLD analysis project Ga0131853, IMG submission 92764) | Labiotermes labralis P1 segment gut microbial communities from Petit-Saut dam, French Guiana - Lab288 P1 (version 2) (version 2) | ecosystem: Host-associated > Arthropoda: Insects >... | reverse complement strand
GACCACGATGCTTACGTTTAGACTGGTGACCACGATGCTTACGTTTAGACTGGTGACCACGATGCTTACGTTTAGACTGGTGACCACGATGCTTACGTTTAGACTGGTGACCACGATGCTTACAAAGAACTTTCACGCGCTAAATTTTAAACAGCGTTACTTCAGAATATTAGTCATGTTTATGGTTCAATCCGATCACGCAGTAAGCCAAATTTAACAAGACAGGCAATGTAGTGAAAGGTAACATTGTGACGCGTGCGCATAATATTTATACCTCCTACACCCTATTAACTGATATGATTTCATTCGAAACAGCCCTTTTTTAGCCCTTTAATTTCTCCAGCAACAGCAATAAACATACTGAGGTCTTAATGTAAAGCGCCTGCTAATTTGGCCAGTTTTAACCAAATATGAATTTTCTGAACTGACTTTCGTAAAATTCTCAAAATCAAATATCCGTCCAGTGGGAGACGCGCTGATAATGCGGACAGGACAGAAACACGAAAGAAGGAAATAACAAATTGATAATATTTCTTTCGAACAGAAATATTACATGGCGATTTAATGTTTCTGGCAACAAAAAATAAATCATATTTAGGGTGCTTGTAAAGAGCCCGATATTTATGCCCGATAATAACGAAATTTGAATTCTCTCACCAGATTTTATTACAGTATCCTATATCAAATTTCACGAAATTCCCCCCCCCCCCAATTGTGAGCCCTGCTGATACGTAAGAAAAGACAGACACCGACGGACATGACGTAACTAATAGGCGCTCTTTGTGACAGGGTGGACGCAATTAAAATTAATGTCAGATTTCAATTCATGACAACATTGTTGTTAGAAATTCAGTTTCTCTGGAAAGACATGTCATGTGACCCAGCAAACAGTTACAAGCGTTTCAAGGCACCGCGATTCTTCGTAAATGTCCGTAACTATCTACCAGCCGACATGGCGTAACATCCTAGAAACTAGAGATTTAGCGGCTCACGGAAATTGTGCTGACTTCAGATGCTGAGGACAGCGAAGTCGAAAATGAAGACGTGCTATAAGTTCAACACATTTTCACTCCCGATCCCCTGTAGCTCCCTGTACAGAGACATTACAGTGTTTCTCGGAAACTCCGAGCAGTTTTTCACATTCAGACGAGAGGCACCGGTAGTGAACATGGTGTGTAACAAATGGCGCGTGAGAAGAAAAAGGCGCTAAAATCGTTGCCACGAGATGAAGCTGACTCAATCGACCGGAAGGTGTGGGTTTCATTGCTTTCAAAAGAAGCTGTTAAATGGCCCAGAATATACTGCCATCAGTTTTTAGTGCGCGTTTCGAAATGTCTGTGAGACTGAGCTATTTTTGTCCTTACATGTAGAATTCTCTCACATTACTGGTGTCACGTCCTGTAAGATGACCAATTTCCCTACCAGTGCTTCGCACTTCAACAGACGTCCCGAAGAGGAAATCCAGACGTATGAGTTGAGAAAGCTTCTGCGAACTGTACGTTGTTTTATATTTATTGTGTGCGGCATAGTGTCGGAATTGTTATTACAATATGTATTGTTATTACAATATGTATTGTTATTACAATATGTATTTCAGTAATGTTCGTTAACAAGATCAGTTAACCCCTTAAACACCGAATTAAATCCCATCTGCCAATTGCTGGCATTATTAGGAACTCACCCAATTCTCCACGTTAGCAGGATAAGGGTTAATTCCTACTTATAACATTTGTCACAGGACTAGCATCCAAGGATAACACTCGGTGCCGAGTACTGATTGTGCTCTGACACACTGACCCCACAAAATATTTCACGAGGGCCAGATCCAATTTAGGATCGAAGATAAAAATATACATTTGAACGCAAAAAAGTCAAACACGAGTAAATTGTAATGAAATATATTCAAGTCTTTTTAATATAATTTTTAGTAATGATAAACATAAAAAAGCCAAGTATTTACATTAATATTCTCAAAAATACTGATATCTTAAAGCAACATTCCGTATGTCTATACTCAGAATATTTGATGAAGATGTGTTCCTAGCACTGAAGTTTCATCAGTTACTGTCAACATACCGGAACCTACAGAAATGTCTCACAGGTGACATCGCGAGTTTACAAAACGTTACAATGGCTCACTTTTTAAAGTTTAATTTCCAAACGTTAATATGGGCCCTACATTGATCAATGTTAGTCAATCTCACGACAGGAGTTTGCGCGCCTGCCATGATGTACAATGGATCAACAAACCAAAGAGTATGGTGTCGGTACTTCCTACAATTCCATACATTTTAAATCCAAATTTCGGAAAAAAAGAAACAAGTTCAAACCTTGAAAGGAAAATACACGGACAGAATGGTGAGATCATAAACTTATTCTTTCCTTTTAGGATATGAGAGGAAGTTAATATTATGCAAGTTTTTACTTCTTCAGAAACAAGCTACACAATTATGTTACAAATTTCAAGCTTTTAACTGAGTTAAGACCAGACCAAATTCAGTTCAGAACTCTCTCTCCCCCTCTCCTACTCAACAAACTAATCATTAAAAGACAAAAAAACTGCAACCGTACCTATCTTTTAAGTTGGGTTGAAATATGACGTTGATATTACAAGAACCAAAATATGTGGCGACTCATAAGTGAACGGCAATAAATATGCACCTTCTGTCCAAGGCGAAAGAACTTCTTAACAATATGAACTACATTTCTGTTCTACACAACGGAGATATCTGGGAAATAATAAAACGGCAGATTGGATAGTGGTAGTTTCAGCATTTTATGTTCATTTATTAATGTATTACTTCGCTAACATGAGCACCACGAATCGTGAAACAAGCAAATCCGGAGTAGAACCAGATACCTTACAAACGTAGATCAGGGTTGTTTAAACACAACACAATGCACTGTGATAAAATCAAGTTATTTCCACGATTATAACATAAGCAGGATTTGGAATAAGGAACACAAGATACAAGAGACACACAATCTTTTTTCACACTTGTTGAATCGGCCTTCAGTGCTTATAACAGCTTCCAAAAACGCCCCATAAAAACAAAATATATATTTTTGTGAAATTTAATTAATTTTCACTGGAAAGAGAATAAAGAATGTGCCGAGGCTCCGTGAGAAGTAGAAAATATTTAATGACGGTAATACTTCCTGACCGACTAGTGTTGCAACAGTTGTACACTTTGTTTTGTTTGTTTGTTTGCATGTTCATGTGAATAATAAGGGCTAGGGTGTAGTCAGAAGCTGTTATGTAGCCCCGCCCAACAAAATGGTTGGAATTTGATACATAGAATCTATAGAGCTTAAAATTGTATTCAACCGCACAGCAAGTGAAGTGTACAATTAATGCAAGCCTCTGCGAAATAACATTTTTTATCTATTTATGACAACACAATACTGTGTTCTGCTATGCAGGCGGTGGCAACTACAGGGGGTGTCTCAAAATATTCTCAGCTATTTCTATGTAATTAGTACACTCTACTACAGATAGGTAAAAGGCCAGAAATTCTTATATTCTTTTGTCCACTCTGAACACCTAGGAATAAGTGCGCGGTGTATTCGAATGAATTTTAAAATCTTCCAGACCGTATATTGCTCACCCTTCGGTCCGTGAACAATTCGTCGATCAGTTTCCTCTGTCTACAAACACCGCTTGCACAACTGTGGCTTCCATTTATTTTCCCCTCAAACCTCTTTCCGTCCTCAACTACTTAATAACATATTTATCGTACAATGTTACATGAGGCTTAATACATCCAGCGTATTTCTTCCACCCTGGCTACATTTTTACTCTTAAGATTGCAAAGCGTAAATACATTACAATAATAAGGGCACAATTACTTACATTATCCAGCTCTTGTCTCATAAACTGTCTGTTTTTGTCAACACACACTTTGACAAAAAACAAAGCGTCTTGCGTTATTCCCTGTCATTAGATCATAATATCCTAGACTGGGGTCTAGACCGGATCCCTTTAGATGTGCCTTCCACTAAACTTCATGGGTATTTAAATTGGCCCATAAAGTCACTCTAAACATATAAGCAGCATTTTCCCCCGAACGGTTCCTATCCATCCATAAGACTACATGATGTCATAACCCAGACGAAAATGTGTGAAGTTGTATGTAGTCTGCATTTGACATGAAAAGCTTATAAAATGGAAAAACATTACTGTATTACTTACACTCTTCCCTCCAGTGTTTGTGGCAACAACGCAAAAATATGAACATGTTTGAATGCATCCATTACCTTCACAGATCGGTACGTACTTCCTGCTCTTTGACCACTCATTACAGGGCAACTTATTATCAGATTAACAAAGATAATACTAAAGTAAAACAATAGTATACCTACAAAACATTCCACTGTTGGTTGTAAATTGTGTGCCCACATTAACATCCCACTCAATAAAGCAACCGTAGTGTACATGCAGTAGAGAGCACATAATCACGGACAATGTGGTTGCAGACCCGTAACAGGCAAAACCAAACTGTGTGCTCTCATTTCCATATCGAACACCTTCATGAACAGCAGTTTCGTGTAGAAGTCTACTTTCCTATTGAAAAGACTACCAGTGCAGCAGATATTCCTCTTCTTAAAGTTACACTTAAGCCATGTGATGATATAGATAAACAGTGACATGTAAATTACCGGCAGAATGGAAAGCTAAATTCGTAAGCTGAAGGTCAGAGATTGTATCCTGGACGAGTTGAAACTAAGTATGATTTAAATTATAAATATTTTGTACTTATATTCTTATTACTAAAACATAAAGTCTAGTGTTCCACAGGGCTCTATTTTGGCGCCCTTACTATTCTATGTTTTTATTAACGGCATTTGTGATCCTGTGGTAACTCCAGGTGTCTTCTGTTCCTGACAATTTAAAAATCTTCCGTACCATTAGGAACGTTGGGGTCTTCAATTCTTTAATTTCGACATTGACTCCCGTAAAATGTGGTACTTGAACAAAGGCATGAAATTCAATAGAGGAAAACTGCGTTTATACCCTTCACTCTCAAAACAAGGAGTACTGCTATATTAATAATTGTCCAACGAGATGCAACACAAAGCAGTCTATTTATTATTCTGCAAGTTCATTCTATATGTTTCGGGTGTCAACCACTCCCATCATCAGGAGTACACAAAACTCTATCTCCAATGAGGCGAAGCTAGCTTGGCCACGATGGAAGGAGGTAGCAGCACCAGAAACATGACCAGTACCGGAGGCTGCAGTTTTAGTTTTGTGTACTCCTGATGATGGGTGTGGTTGACACCCGAAACATGTCGAGTGAACTTGCAGAATAATAAATAGACTGCTTTGTGTTACATTTCGTTGGACAATTATTAATATAGATCAGCGATGCAAGGAACCATAAACATAAAATGAACATAAAAGAATATTGTCTTTTGTAATAAATTATGCTGTACTCATATCGCCTATTCCCATTGTGTCAGAGATCTGGGGGTACTTAGAGACTATAAGCTCCATTTCCACAATCATGTTGAACAATGTGTTGCACACGCCTTTAAAATACCAGGTCTCACTCGCTACATTCGTCCTCCCATTTTACCACCGAACCATTTGTTATTTTGTATTCTGACCTTGTGCGATCTAAATTCGAATTCGCATCTGTTGCCTGAATTTCCGTGATACCAATTGATTCTTCTAAACTGAAAAGAGTTCAAAGTAAATTTGCCGACTTGTGCTATAATAGATGTCCTATTGAATTTTGCCGTAATAAATAAGATGATATTTTGACTAATTTAAACTCACCATTGCTTCAGTCCAGGTGGCCGCAAATCGATGGCCTGTTTCTTATTAAGGTCTTTTCTAATACAATCATTTGCCCCACCGTTCACATTACCTTTGATTTGCGTATCGGCACAAATAATTTGAGACCATTAGGTATTTGATGCACTATGTCTGGTTAGGGCCAGTCATTCGGCCAGGTATGTGACGGCAGACAATACGGTCTGCAGGTTAAATGACATCCTTGGTCACAATTACATTTCGCTGAAAAAAAATTAAATCTAAAGCTAGTTCATTACAATACAAAAAAAACGGATAGAAGGTGCCTAAACTGCCACTTGACGATAAACATTTTATCTAAATATGGCGCTACATTCGTCATCGTCTCAGAAAAAGGTGAAATATGAAACAGAAGCTTCAGCTCGAAAAAAATAATCCGTTTGTCCCAAGACGATACATAACCATCTTGGATTTTCCCGGATATTTTCTTTCAAATTCAACATATTTCTCATAATAATAATAATAATCTTTCGACATATAATCGATTTTCGCAGCAGAGAGACCAGCGCTCCTTGTGTTCATCTGGCATGTCTCAGATTTAAACTTTTCAAAGGAGATTGTCTCTCCTATTTGAGATTTATTGGCTTTCTCCAGCTATTCCAGGGAACAACAGGATGGTTCCTCAAACGTTGGTATGGTTACTTCTTTCTACATAATATATCACAGTCCTGCAATATAACTTCATGTTTTCCGAGCGAAATGTCATTCCATACCAGACAATTGACCGAAACAGCATTTACCAGGCAAAAAAGGGTGGGGGATGTGATTGTGACGAATCCAAAATGAAGGAACTAATCTCTCCTCGTGTTAACTGTAATGCTATTCTGAACGGTCACAATTTTAAATTCTTTGTAAGTCAATAAGTCCTCTGTAAGAGGCGGCAAAGAACCGATACTGGTTCTAAACCCTTTTAACATTCCCTTCACACAACGCCTTGCTTTTACCTCATCTTTCTCCACAGTGTTACTGATTGTTCTTTGAGCTGATGGAGAGTCGCCGTAAATTCTGTTCGAACCGACTTCTAACCGATGTTAGAAAACAAATTAAGACAACAACTCTCGCAGAAGATTCAAGAGTGTGTGTGAGAGAAAGAGGTGGAATTTAACCACACATCTCAGTGGCTCGTCTCCTTTCTTATACTAAAGTGTTCACAAAAGAATTCAGAAGTAACAGCTCGATGTTTCTCCATGTTCATGAACTAGTTACACTCATGCAGTATTTATATGCCAGTCTAGAGGAGGGTCTGACATGACAGAGGACAGGGTGAGGGGACTATTGTAAGGCTGTTTGACCTCGAGTTCTTCCAAGGATTGAAATAAGTTTAATATTAGAGATCCGTATCACAATTTTCTAACAATTACAGGTAAGAAAGCTGAGATTTATAAAATGGTAAATTTTGGATTATGATTCTACGGGTCATGTGGCGCGTATGTGTGAGGAGAGGGGGGTGTATAGAGTCTTGGTGGGGAAACCGGAGGGAAAGAGACCACTGGGGACACCTAGGCGTAGATGGGTGGATAATATTAGGACGGACCTCCAGGAGGTGGGATGTGGGTATATGGACTGGATTGGGCTGGCCCAGGATAGGGACGGGTGGCGGAGGCTTGTGAGTGCGGTAATGAACCTTCGCGTTCCATAAAATGCGGAGAATTTCTTGACTAGCTGCAAACCAGTTAGCTTCTCAAGAAGGACTCTGCACCATGGAGTGAGTAAGTAAGTAAGTAAGTTTGGGTCATGAGGTGGTGTTGTAAAGCATGGTTTACGGACTTTTGGGAGGAAAACATGCTTAACTGTTTTTCCTCTAAAATGGTGGCAGAAAGTTTTCCAGCAAGTTTGTAAATCTCCTCCAAGCCTATAGGTTATTACGTATAATCCCTTAAGAACAGTGGTATTTTAAAATTGGTATCTGTACACCATCACCCCTCTTTTATGTTAATTTATGTCGAACATTCCAAAGTTTCTGACAGCAAACAATTAAAATTAACCGTCCTTAGCACGGTAAACAGTGCTGATTATTGTAAATGTGATTTGTGTGCTTAGGTTATGATAAAGGTAACGATCCTCCACACTCTTTGTACTACCTCGTGTGTCCTCGCAAACAGATCGCATCGAGAACAACACGTATTAATTGAAAGTAATTATGAGATTAATAATTTAGGAAATGTGTGTTCTGAATACATGCAGTGTGACTGGTCTTGGTACAATATAATTGCATTGCGTAAATTGAATTAAAATCGATATAAATGAGATGCTCGAAACAACAAATAATATGTGTGTAAATACACGTAAACCAAACCATTGGAAACACTTCTTAAATGCAGTTTACGACAAAGGAGACACATGTACCTTCAGGCAGCGCTGCTTAGAGTTATTAAAATTACATGGCTACGTATGGCCCACTTTTCCTTTAGCCCTGAAAACAATGGCTGCATTGCAGATATTATATAACATATTTTAAACGCAAATGATGACATTGGTCTATCTGCACCGTCATTTCAGCACTAAGCTTCGGTACAGTTGAAAGGTGTGTTCTTATTTTGGACCAAGAAATATCTCATAATGCTTGCGTCTATTCAAGTTTCTCGCATTTGTTTATTTTTTTTTGTCTTAATTTCGTAATTCAGGAATCTCTAAAGTATGTATTTTCGTTAATTTGGGTAATCCGAATTGTGTTTAATTTTTCCACTGTTTGCAACTTCGCGTACTGCTGGTTTCTATTTCTTTCTCCACTGTTCAATGAAACATTACTTTTACTTATCCCTTCAAGTTATATAACTAAAGCACCGCATTGAACATTAAACTATTATATAAACTAATAATTGGAGGCAAGTCAAAAATTCAGAACACAATTTACTGTAACAGCTAGACCGACATTAAATATCAACCATGTCTGAATGTTAACTTCATCCATTACTACACACAAACTGGAGGCAAAAATACGTAAGAGTCAGAGCAGCTGAAAGCCAGTAAGTTGTATTATTCCCACAGTAGTATGACGGCACTCACGTTACAGGGTACAGAGCGACCGAAATAATACTTTGCACAAGGTTTGAAAGTGACAACAAGACGCGTAAGTTTTTGTGTTTAGTCAGGCTTCATACCCATGTATGATTATATATTATCTATATAACAACAAGCTATGATAAAGCCAACTGCTTTAAAACCGAGAGAGTCAAATAGGGTCAAATCAGTTGCGTAAAGTAACTTAAACTTTAACAAGAGGAAGCATTTAAAAGTCGGTTCTTAACTGCCAGAATCAACACGGCATATCCAGCAGTGAGGTAACGCTGTTTCGATAAACTTTCGCTGAATCGAGAAACGGTGCTACTTAACTTCACAGCCGACGGTGTGTGCACAGTTACAGGGCAAAGTAGCATATGTATCTGGTGGTACACTGAATTGGAACAAAACAATGCGGTCCTACGGTAGAGTTTTTTGTCAGCAAACACCAGTATTCACAAAATGTAACACCTTAACTTACGTTGTCCAGCTACACACATGATTCAGCTCCATAGCGTGTGTTGACACAAACGTGCAACGAAACTTACCTGTAAGGGGAAAGAGAAGCAATATATTAGGACGAATAATGTTATTAAATTTAAATATTTGCTTGCAAATTACTACTAACTTCTTGTATTTTATATTTACCAAGAAACGTGAATATATTATCATCTTTATAGTTGCTGTTGTGATGATATCATTTGACAGGTTGAATATACTGTTCATAATCTCCGCTAAAGTAATATGTATATTTATAAGTGTATATTTGACGATTTCAAAAGTTTTCTTGCATAATAAGCGAAGTTACAATCGTCCAAACAAATCTACTTTGCAGTCATCGACATGACTGACTGGAACAGTAGACAGGCACGTAAAACGACAGAGAGGAAGATGGTGAAATTCATTGAAACAAGACCTTATACGGACATGCACAGAATGCATATGCACAAGAAATAAATAATAAAAAATGCTATGAATACATTTATTAAGATTTTAACCTTCTAAGCATAACTTTGTTTAAGTAGTGGATTTTATTAGACCATGGAAATATTTCGATACTGTGGGTCATTTTTAGGAAGTCCTCTAACAAACAAGAAACGTGCCATTTACAGTTGTCTTGGTGCATCAGAAAGTTTAACATGCTGTAAAAGACACAGTGTTTTAAATCACGATTGGTGTATTGGATATTAAAATATTGTGCTGTTTTATTTAATAAACAAACATTTTGTGATTATTACAAATATGACAGAAATTACGATTAGATTAAGACACTAAAACACTAAACCGATACGTAATTCCTTGTTGATTCTCGGGTTGCTATGGCTTATTCGGAGGGGATAGTGGAATTGCTTTTAAAATTGAATTTAATCGTACATAGATTTCTTAAATGAAGATCTTTTGTGCTGACCTGGTACGCCAACTGCTCATGTGCCTCTGTGTTTATCTTGTGTTCCTTTCCAAGGTAAGACTTGTCCTGTTAGCACAGGTTAGTGGCATCTCATCAAGTGCTACTATGTGCTAACAGGACAGGATTGCATAATAACGGAATAAACGTATATAATCGTATGTATAGCTACATGGATCTGAAATTTGGCCTGCATGCAACTTCCTCATGACAGAACCTATTGGCTTATTCTTGTGGATACATTTATTAATGCTCAGATTCAAGACATAGCGGGTTATTTCTTCGTGAATTGAGTAATTACTGACTTATCAAGAAGGCTTTCTATCAATTCAGATAGTTACATTATGCAAACCTGGAATGTGTTTGTAACATTGGCCAGTTTCCACTTACATAAAAAATTTACAGGACAGACATTCATATGATATAACTTCATGAACAATCAGCAAAACGAAATCGCTTGCATTGTATTCCATTGTGCAGAAACTTAAAAATTTGTATATCGAGTTTCACAAAACATTCCATCATGATATTGATGCGCTTTACATAAAACAATTTGTTCATATATCAAGGATGATGATAATAAACATTGCAATACGACGATTTTTATACAACGCTAATATTTTGGGGATATCAAAACCAAAGGATCGCATGTACTGACGTATTGAATTACTGGAAAATAGAACGAATGTCGAAATTTAAAAAGGAAGAGGGAATAAATAAACACAACAACTTGCAAAGTATATTAAAATAAATACGCTCATTACTCGCCTAACGAAGCGGACAAATGTGTTCTCATTGCACATTGCCTGGGTTTTGGTGGGCGAATGTATTACCAGATATTGGATACCTTTGAAAATACCATCTAGGATTATCACAATATTCAGCACTTCACTGCAGCTGTTGTTGAAATTGTAGTCTTCTGAGTTATAACACACCGACTGATGACAAGGTTGTTCGGACGTTTCGGAAGAACATGCTTGATTTATGGTCATGGTGAACGAAATTGTATCAGGTGGGTGCAAAGCAATTGTGGGGGAGGAAATTATGTGTGCAGTGAGTAGGAAGTTTGCAAGAAAGTAGCCAAACTCTTTCCTCTATAAAGCTCGAATTTTACACCATCCTTGCAAACCCACAACATAATTTTACACCATCCTTGCAAACCTACTTCATAATTTACAACCAACGTTTCCTCCTCCCAGTCACTTCAGCAGCCATCTGAACCAAAATTAGCCATCCGTCCCATGGAGACAGTACATTTCGCCGAAAAGGTGGAACAAAATTAATAACCCACAAAACGATCACAGAATCTGCATAATATTCACGTCCTTATCCAGGCGTACTTCTTCATAATTTATAACTAATATTTTATGACTTAATATTTCAGGAAGCAGACAACCCTTTTTTAAGAAGCTGACAGCCTATTAGATGGTGAAAAATTTACAAGAATTAAAATTCGCTACCTATTCACAGCATCACACTAATGTGTGTAAAATAAACCAGTTAAATGCACTCCCCATTTTCACATCTCTTACCTCTCAAGAATCCTACCAATTTTACATTTTCCTTTCCGTGTATTGTGAAACAATTGTTAAAATGTAAACCAACAGAATGCACACACTTTGCTAAATCACAACACCATTTCATGTAAGTAAACTCCTACATATTTTGGGTCTTACTGGCCCATCATCAAGGGTGAATAGTTGTATAAAACAATCGTTAAACCTTTTTGTCATTTCCAGTATATATATGTGTCGTCTAAAATGTGATCCATACATTTCACAAACGATAAATGACTGTAACAGGAGAAATGTTACGTGACACTCTGCTGCCACTGGGAAGTTAATCAGTTGGAAAGCTACAAGTTCCAGCTGAACAGAAACCTAACACAGGTCAGTCAAAGTCGTCATTTAGTTTCAGAGGAAAAAACGGCGTTTTGAATTTCCTGGTACTGACTTCTGCTTTAAAGGCTTTTCCCCTTGCTTCAGAGTTCAATGAATGGTGATACTGCACGCTGGTGACACAGATATGTTTAAAAAAGCTTATAAACGAGACTCGAAACACAGGCAAGTAAATCACACATAAAGGATGATATATTAGCTCAAATTAAAGGACAGAGTTGTTGAATCAGAGCACATATTACAACGGCAGGAATATTTGTAAATGTGACATTTTACGCCTAGAATTTCATATAAACTTTGAACCCTGATTTTTAAATAAATAAAGTCTAAAAATATTGCATCTGTTTTATAAACTAATGGGTTAATGACGTGCAAGTAAATCATGTTTTTTTTTTTACTTACGGATATTTTAGTAAATGAAAATGCAAAGCTCTTGAAAATTAGAACCGATAATACATAGAAAACCGTAAAATTCAAAATATTTACCTGACCTAGGAATTCAGAAATATATGTGGGTTCTTATTCGGGCTACAGGACACGTGTCAGTGGACTTGGATTTTCTGTTGCACTTCACTGAGTATTAAATATTAGAGAGTGGGCCGGGTAGCTCAGTCGGTACAGTGACTGACTACGGGCTGGACGGTCCGGGATCGAATCTAGTCTTCTCGCAGTCGTTGAGCGTGAAGGTTGTGCAGTGAAGCAGTGCCAGCCAGCGTGCAGCGAGTGAAAGGAAGTGACTGTGCGTAATGTAGTTTTCAATGCTGTTAGTGTGAGTGCAGAGAAGCGGAGTACGAACAAAGAAACTATGAGTGAACGACAGAATACTGTGGTCTGTTCCTTTGACCCTAAAAGCCCCCGAATTTCAGCTCTTGACATCCATGAATGGATTTTCGAACAACTGCACGTGCCGGAAAACGTAGTGGCCATAGTACAGACAGACGGGACGCGCCGCCAAGTGTACATCAAATTCACCGATTTCCAGTACCTGCAGGACTTACTCCGTTCAACTACCGGCCAGTCCGAATACAAACACGCCAATGCGGAAATATCGCAAGTGAAGATCGAAATGGCTGGAATGGGCACGAGGCGTGTGAGGTTAGCAAAACCTTCCCCCTGAAACACCAGATGAGGCAGTAAGTTTCGCCTTCTCCCAATATGGTGAGATAAAGGAGATGCAGCGAGAGGTTTGGTCTAAGACCTATCGTTGCAAGGTTTTTAGTGGTGTAAGTTTTGTACGTTGCTGAGAATGCGCCTGATTGTGGGTGTGCGTCGTGTGTTACGTTGCGTGAGACTGCCAGTCTCACGCAACGTAACACACGATGCACATAGTCAGGCGCATTCTCAGCAGCATACGACTTACACGATACGACATGCTGCCACAGCACCCTGTTAATATAAGGAAGTAATCAGTGAATGTTTTTAAAAATGTGACTTTAGCAAGGAACAGTGTAGCTCCCTGAAGATGATCTTAGGATCGCAACATGTTGGAGCGATTTTAAGTGTTTTAATGTGAGATTTTATGAACGTGCATTAGTTGGTATGCTAATTAAATGACTGTACGAAATGCACGGTGTAACGATAAAGATACTAAATATTTATTAAAACGAGGAGGCATATGCAGCTTCTGTAATATTTAAGCGTATGAAACACGTAATTTACATCTGAATGACATAAAGAAATCGATTCAACAAGGAAAACTCTCAAAGGTGCATAAAAATCTTCCGTAGCACTCCAAGTACTACACATAGCACACTCGCCTCTGTACGGCTTGGCTTGACTGTGGGCTCAAGGACGGACCTGCACAGTGTAAGGACAGCATATCTTGTAAAAGAGATACAGTACATGAAACCGCAAGAAAATTGCATTTTTATCCCATCATTTTTCCCGTAAATTTCCAACTTCGGATGCAGGTGTCTTTCGTTATATCTACGTAAATTAACGTAAAGAACGTTCTCTCGTCGTATGTCTGATTCCTCCTGAAATAATCAGTAAGTCATACGCTTGTAGCAAAATGTGACAAAACAATTCGTATATTTAACAAACGTAATTAGACCCGCAACAAGAGAAGATGGTGTATTACGAGCATGCCACGAGTATGCGATCTGTGTATGTAGGAGGGATGGAACAGTACTTCCGCACATGCGCACTGCACTTACCGGAAAAATATTCCCGTCTCACACACATCGTTTCTCATTCCTTTCCCTGTAGCTCAGGTAAGTTGATTAATATTTTCAGGATAGATCCTAAAGTAATATCCTCTCTCCCTACCTATTCAACCTGACTATTTTTGTGGCAATCCTATAGAATGATTAATATTCTGACACTGAACTCTGTGAGGTGTTCTATGCGGTATTGAGTCCGGAGCATCTATTCCAAAAAAGTATTCTTGCCGCTACCTTCACGCGGCATTCTGAAGCCTGACAATGGAGGTAATGTGGCGATGCCTAATAATTATAATGTGCATAAGTCTTTTAAAAGCCTACACAAAATTCTGGGGGTTAATAACATTCAAGCTACTGATATGAGAAATTTAATCTCATGGAATTGCAGCAATTATTAGGCTATACACGATTCAATTTCTGCTGCGAACCGTATGGCTGCTGTATATTTGTTTCCTGTATTAAACTCTCGTCCACGTCAAAGATCTGTTTTGGGATGCCGTCTGAAATTTAATCCTGTTGAAATATTTGAATATTTGTGTTTCCTATTTCGATCAGTAGCCCTCAGCACTAATTTTCCTTCAATTAAGTACAGCGTGCATCACACGTTTTAGAGGCAGAATACTCTGAATTTTCTTCACTTCTATTAATGGTTTCAGAAGCGTCACTGATGGCCATTTAATCGTAGTGGAATTAAATTTAATTTGGCATGCAGCTGTAGCTAATCATCTTCTTCATTCCCATTGTCATGAGTTCCATTAAATTCAACCGCCAGTTTTTGTGCCTCAGATTAAAGTTAACATGTTTCTTGTGTCGTCTATCATGATACCCTACCTAGACGTGTTAAATTTAATGATAGTCTTATGGAGTAGAATTAGTTTGTTCCGAAGTTACGGAGAAAGTTACTGCTTCCAAATTCACCTTTGATGAATATTGTTAATGTGGATTCTGAAGTGACTAGGAGCAGAAAAATTTGTCAGTTTTATAAGACGGTTGTATGGATTGTGACCAGCAAGATTATGGTAGGACAAGAGAGAATATAACCTCTACTGAGCCAACTGGACAGGGGTGCATGACGCAAGAAACAAGAAGAACAAATACCAGGCCAGCCTACCCAAAAAAGTCCTAAGGGGAGACTCAAGGCTAGATGGAAAGATGATGTAGATAATGACATAACAAAAATGGGAATATTTGATTGGAGAGAAGTAGCGCAGGATAGGAATGGATGGAGGAGAGGAAATAGGGAGACGCTTACCCTTCTTTGGTAATGGAGCCACAGTAGAAGCAGAAGAAGAAGAGCCAAGAGGAATTGTAAGTTCTAGGTGAGACAACCAGTGTAACGAGCGACATTTTCGGATCTACAAATGGCGAAAAGACGTGAACGTAATTCCTTTACACCTTTCGAACAGATTTGCGATCCTACATGGCTTAATAAGTCAAAAGATAATTACATGACCAAGAAGAGTGTGCAAACCTGAAAAAGTACGAGTTATACGTCTGTGTGTTTCTTTAGTCTGGGTTTAAGAAATTGCACTTAATCCCACGATTTCCTATAAATTAATTACTTTATAGTTGAAGAATAAGAGACCAACTTGATGTCACTAGTTATTATGTTTTATTTCACATCTTCTATGCTCAACATGTTTCGGACATTAATACATCCATCATCAGCAGCCTGCGACTTTTCTATTGAATCACCACATTGGTCGTGTGTTCTTGTTTCAATGTTGCAGGCTGAAGCACAGTTGCGCTTCAACCTGCTACACGGATACCACCCCAACTCAGCCACACCGAAACTCCAACACACATCGAAACAAGAATACACGACCAATGTGGTGATTCAATAGAAAAGTCGCAGGCTGCTGATGATGGATGTATTAGTGTCCGAAACATGTTGAGCATAGAAGGAGTGAAATAAAACATAATAACTAGTGACATCAAGTTCTTCAACTATCACAATGATGCACGGTCCAATATACATAAGAAATTAATTACTTTATATTTGCAAGGCCTATACACTTAGAGCACAAGACAGTGGGACCATAATGAAAAATAATTTGAAAATTTATGTTTAGTATTTCGACCAGCAGTAAGCTGATGACACACAACATGTTGCACTTCTTCTCCTTTTTCCAGAATGTCTTCTTTGCGAGCCTTAATTTGTTCGTCTCCGTACACTTACTAGTAACCCCGTCCTTTCTAAAAACAGCCGCATATGTACAACACCTCTTTCGGCCACTGCTTTTGGTATACTATACGACGTTGTGATTACATAATGGTCAGAACAGCTGAGCTCCAATTACAGTTATTGCAATTCCAGGAATTTAAATTTTACATTCCCTGTGCACATTTTCATGGAAATTTCTACAACGATTTCGAAAAACATATTCCCGTGAAATGATAACAAAACTCGTCGGCCAAACACAACTCATTTTAATAAATGACGCTCTACATTGCTACACGTTTCGATTTCCAAGAAATCTTCACACGAAACATTTAAATCAAATCAGTTCTTCATGTTCACGAATAAGTGATGTGATTTAAACGTTTTGTGTAGATTCACTGACAATGATTCCTTTGGAATTGAAACATGCAGCAATGTGATATTATCAGTCATTAAATTGAAACATGCAGCAATGTGATATTAAATTTAATAGTGCTTGAGTGAAGTTACTTTATGTGAACATTGCAAAGAAAGGTGATGACTCAGAATAAGTTTTTACTATAAACCAGCTTTAAATGTTAAATATTTTAGATATTAATTGTTTACCAAAGGAATTAAGTTATTATTATCAACATCATCGTCATATAGCTTGGAGGTTTTCACGCCACGTGACCTGTTCCGGTCACATTAAGAGTTGGAAAGTCTTTTGAGGGTTCGTCCCTTGTCTTCGTTTCCCGCAAGGTGTATATTTCGTAATTAAGTGTAATGGTCTGTCTCTGTCCATTTACCAAACATGCTGTATCCATTTATTTCTGCAATTTTTAATTTTATTTACAACTGAGCTAATTTTAAGGTCGGATAAAATTATGTTCGTGTGTTAAATATTGCACATAGTCCATTATTCCGTTTATTCAGAAAAGAGCACACCTACCAAGTCGGGTGTGAGGTCAGACTACGGAAATCTGAGAAAAAACTGGCAATTAAAAGTAACGGAAGAATAAGGGAAGAAATGTTTATGATGAAACATTTGACACTTGACGTCACGATTTGTAAAGCTTGTAGGGATTTATTGTCTTAGTATGAAAATAAACTAGGGTAAAGGATACATAAAAATATGGTTTGCAGAAATAGACATAAATGCTAAGAACTGCGATAAAACCTGCTCTAAAGAGACGCAGCCTTCTATACATTTTCACTCAACTATCACGTAACTTTCTGACTTGACTGAAGATTCCAGTTTTCTGGAACACGACACTGTGTGAATTGTTATAGACTACCCTAAAGAATGAAAGAGCAAATTCATGCGAAACCTTGACACCTGTGCACCACAACATCTGGCAAGGTGTCGCAGAAGAATTAATCTCTACAACACCTCTGTGAGGACGTCAAGTCTCGTAAGGGATGTCCGTACTGCAACTGCACAGGCCGGATTATTCCGCTACGAGTTTCAGCGGTGTTGCCAGAACAGCAACAGACTGCCGTAGAAGCCAGACAGCCCGAAGAGCTACTTAGTTTTAAAGGCTTGCTATTGATACCGGGCTGTGAAGCCAGCGCTTTCGTCCTACAGATTATAGAAAGAATTTTAAGCAGAACAAAACTCTAAGAGAAATGTGGACGCTTTATATAATATTCTTAACAAGAACTTAGTTAGTTTTCAACATAGAGGTTACACGATTCTTCACGAGCCATTTTCATTTTCTGGGTCATTGAACCGATTAAAGAAAGAACGCAAATGGCCTTTGCGGGTAAGAAGGGGGGGCGAAGTGAAGCATATTGGATGAAAGAGAGAGAGAGGTTAAGGAGCGTTCATGCAGAATTTTCGTCGTCCGCACAGACACAATCTCACCACTTAATCGGGACTTGTAATAAATTTCGCTGTTCTGGTTGTACCCAGCTAAATTGTTTGGCTACTGCTGCATGTGAGGGAGAGTGTAATAGAGGGAGAGTCAAGAGGGACAGCCTTAAAGAAGTGAGGAAGAAGGAGAGAAAGGGGAAGCACATTAAATTATTCTGTGCGAGAGAAAACACTAGAATTTAGAAAGAAACAGTATTAGACTCCGGTTTCTTCCCTCTCAAAATGTTACATATTTTATAATTAAGATCTCGTATTAAAATTGCTAATGTTCAGAAAAGAAAAACTATATTTTAATCGTTACAAGGCAGGGAATGAAGCGCCTAAATTACATAAATTTATCTTCTCATTCACTTTAAACTTAATATTTTCACTAATAAATACAGTTTTATATTCTACAAAAATACTGCCTTCAAAATGTCAAAAGAACTTCTCTGTGTTATTTTGATATATCGCTCATTTGCGACAAGAGTGTCACAACTCAAAATCTGTGATTTTTTAGGAGAAGCTTTTAAAGGTTTTTGAAGTGCTATAATTTTGTATGGGCACTACGATGACAAAACTGTTCTTCATAGACGAGTTTTGCAGACTGCATTATGACACTATACCTGTTAAAAGTGCATCTGCAAGCGTTTCTTACTATACCAGTAACTAAAAAATGCCAAATTTGGAGTTGTGACACCCTTGTCGCAAATGAATGATAGTTCTCACATTTCAGACTGGAGTCACTTTGATCAGCTGTGACGCAGTGACGATATTTGGTAAATTATTGCCTACAGTATGTAGAGAATTTGCAACTACCGGAACAAGTATCCGATTTCAAAAAAATTCGGACTCATGGTTTTATTTATAAAATAATATTGATAGTACAATTCTGGATACCTCAGTCAGTACATTGACGGAGCTACTTGTGGGAGGACCGACGAATTGTTATTCGATTCCTGGTAGGGAAAATATATTTTATCTACTTTACAGCGGCCCCACCAAACAATCCTACTGAGTGTGTACGAAGGAGGTTTTACGAGTATCTAGGGCAAAAAGGCCAAGGGGTTTTCAAGGTGCGCACAAAGACCGATTAGCCTTTCTATTAAGTGCACGAAGTCTCAGATATAATGCTTCTTTTCATTAACAGTCCTACTGGCCGTAAGGCAAGAAAACGCTGACATCAGAAACATAAAGCAATTCGTATGCGCAGCCTCTAAATATTTTAATAATATGCTGTCGTCTACACGTAGATCTTTCACGTTTCCTCTTCGCTTCGAAGCAGCATTGCCCGCCTTGCATTTTTCTCAACCTCCACAATTTATTGGCCCAAAATATTTTAAACCTGTTTATTAAGAAAATTTCTCCAGTTTCCTTTCAGTAAGCACAATGAATAATTTGCATAATGGGTGCAGAATAAACTGGAGTTTCTTAATGAAAGTTTAGAATCCAAGGTAACTCGGTGTTGAACATTCTCAAACTTCTGGTATATAAATTATGAACCACGTAATATTTTGTGGAAGGAGCATTCAGCCAACTATTTACTAATTTACACGTCGTCGCAAGCTGGAAGACTTTATTCCTTTTAAACGGCGCCGCTGGAAACTAGAAACTTGCAACCTAACCTTCACAAGTGGTTTAAGTTCATAGCACTATGCATTATAATATTCATTACTATAGTAAAACCAACTAGATGCACTAATGTATAATATTTTTTTACTTTTGAATGGCACTCTACATGTTTCGGAAAGTCTTTCCATCCATCATCAAGGGTTGAAGTCTGTACGTACAGCAACAGGCATTTGTCAAAGAGATACTGTTGTCTGTTTGACAAATGCCTGTTGCTGTATGTACGGTCTTGAACTCTTGATGATGGACGGAAAGACCTTCCGAAACATGTAGAGTGTCATTCCAAAACAAAATAAATTTGATACATTGGTGCATCTTGTTGATTATACTATAGAAATTTCACAAGTGTTATCATGACACTCGTATGATGGGTAGAATATATATATATATATCACCCCTATTTTGTTAAAAGAGGCGAACAACTACTTCGAATTTCATAGAATTGTGTGTGGCGAAGTGTTCAATTAGTGGTCCCTAATGATATGTAAAAAGATGACAACTCCATCTACAAGAATAACCAAGAGAGCTGGCGGATATCCTACCTCTCAAAAACATATTTCTTACTAAAATGGAGCCACGTTCTTGCTTCTCCTCTGAAACTGATATTTGTGGATTATCCCCCCTCTTTTGTAAAAAGAGGGGGGGATATCCTTCATTTGATATAACATGGATAAAGAAGTTCTCGAAGCATTAATTTTCCTGCGTCTGTTTAATTTATCAAAACAACATCCATATTACTTGCTACCGGTTCTGCAATTAGTAAGTTAGATGGGGTTTTCAGCATTGTTAATTCATACAGGGGCACAACATCTACATGAGCTGTGTAACGTTAGGTTCATTACGTATCCCTCATGGGATATTTCAGTGTGCATATGGATATAATTACTATCATAAAGCGTAATTATTTTGCTAAATACCAGTATTATTACTCAATCCTCTCTTTTCGGTAAGTTTCTTAGCTTATACTAAATTGCGCTAACTCCTAAAGACAGATATGGCAACTTCTCCGACATCCCAATGACGCTTCTAGTCTAGCTGCTTGTCTGCAGGGGTAGGTAGCGTTCGAGAGTGATATACAAAGCGGACATTATAAACGCGTATGAAATAACTACGCTGTCTATAGAATACTGAAATTATATGCTTTAATGTGAGAAATGAAGAAGTATAACTTGGAGTTAAGGAGTAGAGGAATATCATATATGAAATAAGTAAAGGGAAGGCTAATTAGATCAGTCATATTTGGGGTAGAAACTGCCTTCTACAACAGGTTATTGAAGGAAAGATAAAAGGGGAGATAGAAGAGAAAGGAAGACGAGGAAGAAGATGTAGAAAGCTACTGGATCACCTTAAAGAAAGGAGATGATACTCTCATTTGAAGGAGGAAGCTCTAGATCGTACCATGTTGAGAGCTCGCTTTGGAAGAGGCTTTGGACCTGTCGAATGACAAACTACTAAATGAATGTATATATACGCATATTCAAACCTTAAGCTCCCTTGAACACCAGTTACCTCCTCGACAAATCTGACAGCAAAACACGTGGTACGAGTAACGTATTTGTGTTCTTATAAAATTTCTATAAACGTTACAGGTTATGTTGAGAAAGAGACAGCTGCAATAGCTGTCTGAAGTGAATAGTTGCGGAATTAGTTTCCCGGAAGGTACAGAAAGTATTTTGTAACGTCACGAATTCACCAGGCAGACTATTGAAATTAAGCGGCAAGGTCATTTAATTGCCACCAATTTTCAAATTAATTTTAGAAAATATCTATAGGTTTGCAGTGTATTCTGATGGAGCCGCTCAATATTACTTCTGCAAGAACTCCAAAATAGTGAATTTAAACTGGAGAAGACCATGTGATTCCTAATTATAAAGAATCTTCTCATATCTCTGTAAGATTTGTGTAACTAAGTATCATTAAAAATTATCAACAGGCCATTAATTAGTAATAATACAGTGACATTCTTTATTGTGTTTCCTGTCGCGTCTGTCGGAACATCGGAAATAAGACAAGCAGGTTGTATCAAAAACGAATCGACGATAATGATGATGATCATTATTATAACGATTAATATGGATCAGTCATGATAATGCATCGTGCATTTAGACGGCAAGCAAGTCAAGACATCCTGCCGTTTCAATCCACTTGGCCAAATCGAAGGAAAACCTTATAGAACTAAATTTTTATTCTTACAAATAGCAAAATGTCTTATTAAAAGTGTCTTAAGTCAGCGGTTTTTTAAGACCACAATGTCGATATTTCAAAAGATGAAGCTGCCTAATGGTGACAAAAAATCTTTAAACTCGACGTCACGGAGAAGCCTTTTCTTCTTGTTCTTATTGTATGGAACATGGAAGTCAGAATAGAAGAATACGACTTGGTATTCCATATTATTGAAGGCCTGTATGTGGAGAATATTATGAGAATGATCATGAAAAAAGGGGTAAGACAGGCCGAAGTGGGGCACTCCGCATGCATGAAGGAGATAAGGGATGTGGATATTCAAAAACTGGAAGAAATAAAGACAGAAAGAAAGGAAAAATAAATGATGTGGAAGACATGTGCATAAATTGGATGTTGCTTTTCTAATGTAGTTCTACCCTGAATATGTAGGCGATACGTACATATGACATGTGGGCGGTGACAACAAGCGCATGTTTTTCGATCATGTGCACATAGCTATGCGTTCCGCAGACGTCAATGAAAATGTCAAAATATTTGTGAAAATATATTTCTGCCTTATGTCGTTCAACACATAAACGTGCTAAAGAAATCTTATGTTTATTGGAACGTGCAACATCTTGATAGGTGAATAAAGAGAGACCAACTTTATGTCACTTGCTTTATTATTTCATTATTTAATGCTCAACATGTTTCGGATGTTCATACATCCATCCTCAGGAGCTTGCGACTTATTTGTTGAGTTATTTCATGGGTTGTAGTGCTATGGTTCGATGCGTGTTGGTGTTACGGTGTGGTTTGGCTGGGGTAGTGGGGTATCCTTATGTAGGCTGAAGCCTACATAAGGATATCACAACGTAACACCAACACACATCGAACCAGAGCAATACAACCCATGAAATAACTCAAAAAATAAGTCGCAAGCTGCTGAGGATGGATGTATTAACATCCGAAACATGTTGAGCATTAAATAATGAAATAATAAAGCAAGTGACATCAAGTTGGTCTCTCTTTATTCAACTAAGTGCTAAAGAAAATACATTGAAAACAAACAATAAGTCTGTTGTAAAAAGCACATAATATTAATATCTTTGCATCATTTTAATAAAAACTGAGATACAGCAGTTGTGAAGGATTTCTGAAAAGAGAAACGTACAAGGCAGAAAACAGTGAAGTATACGCATTGATTCGCTAAATTCTGATATAAAACGTAATGCTAGTACGCGATGTAGATCAGTTGGACTGATTGTGTAAAAGATGAAGTATTACATAGAGTCAAGGAAGAAAGGAATATTCTAATAAAATAAAAAGAAGGAAGACTAACTGGTTGATCATATACTGTGTAGGAACTGCTTTTTAGAACATGTTACTGAATGAAAAAGAGAAGGAATACAGAAAGAAGGAGCAAACGAACATGAAGATGTAAGTAGCTAGCGCTTGAACTTAGGTAAAAGAGAAAGAGAAAATACTGGAATTTGAAAGATAAAGAACTAGATCGCACTGCATGAAGAACTCGTTCTGGAAGAGGCTATGGACCTATCTCAAGACAGACTAAGCCATGAATAAATTAAAAAAATTGTTCTCGTTTCGGTCCCAAGCGCTGGCATTAATACCGTAAATACAAGTACAATAAAATTAGACATATATATTAACATGTAAGCTGTCTGTCTCCCCTCGGGACGACCAGACTGCTGATATGGATGCATGAAAGAAATACCATAAAACTACATGTGCAAGCCTTCCTTATGATGAACACCTGGATGTTCGAAACATGTCGAAGACACTACAATTAAATTAAGACATTAATATAAAAATTAAGCAATTTGTTGATTCTTATTACATAGTATTGTCATGACTGTTGTGCTGTGGTTGGACGTGTCAGAACACCATACCTTCGAAAAAATGTTTCTCACGAAGGAACGAAAATAAAATGATATAACAGTCAATTTCGTTTTTGGTACTACATCGATCTGAAGGCCACAATTATGAGCCGTCAAAGGCCAATAAATTATGCTTCAGTTGTACCGCATTAAAATTTTAAGAGTGTCTTTTGGGCCCTAGAAACCTCAACAAATCGTACGTTCTTACTTTGAGTAAAAACGCAATGAAGATTCGAAATGAAAGGAGCATTTAAGTTTGAAATTACTTCGAAGAAAGTATTCTTCAAGTCTTGTGAAATGAAGTGGATATTCTAATCGTAATATTAAGAAGTACTACGGTGACTGTTTTTGTATTCCTTTGCTTAAAGGTCTGTTGGAGTGTTTCTGCGCTTTTATTATTTCCTCACATTGCCTTCAATAAGCAGAACAAGTTGCCAAAGAAGACCGTAAATATTTTAATTGCTACTTTAGTCACTGAAGCTTAAATACCATTGCTGTTATACTGTACTTGAAAACTGAGATAAAAAGTTCGGAAATCGCATGTCAAAAAAGCAAATTCCAACGTTCGTTATTGCAAGCGGAAGTTAAGATAAAAACAAAAAAAAATTGTTTCCGATGTGGAACGCATGGAAACTCATCGAATGGTACATTTAGTTTACTCCCTTTGTAGTTTTTAAAGCACATCACCGGAAGATATAATGATGTAATGTACTACTTCCGGTTTATTTAATGGTTAACGTTTGAAAACTTGTACAAATTTCCAAAATGAATATATAACATCTGAATTGATGCACATTCCATGAGATCGGCAAGACACAGTACAATATGCAGACAGTATTCGTCTACATTAATTGGTTCAATTAGAGATAATAACGGCCGATATTCCATTAAAATTTGATTTCATCGGAATTTTTGCAAATCGCCTTCATTTTTACCGCGTTATTTTAATACGAGTAGAGCCCAGTTCAGAAATTGGCTTTTATGTCCTGGTTGCCATGGTTACAGGGCAATGGTGCGAGTCCTAAACCTTATAATATTGATGTACGTGACCTGAAAACAGCATGAAATTGGAATGTTCCTACAGCCAACCTCACTAAAAGTTTGTATTTATGTCAATAATATTAGCACGCAAGTCTCCTATCCTGGCAATCCCTTAAAATTGCATACTTATTGTGTCAAAAGCAATAGTGTGTGTTACCTCACAACAGTGTATAATTTGTATTCTTATCACACCAACGCCATTACAATGGTTTTTGCTGTCTTTCCCAACACTCGATACTAGTGTGCTTAAAATGACAATAGAACATGTGAACTAGTGTTCTCAGTATGCCAGCGGTTCGTTCGATATGCCGAAGGAATGAAGTTGTTTATTCCTGCCGACCGCATTACACCAGTATTTCTATCGTGTCCACGCAGTAAGTCTGATGAATTCAAAATGCCAAAGGCAGTACTTTGTTACGTCATACTGACAACCGCACTTCACTGCTCTGCTTCTCGTACGAAAGGCCTGTTATTCCTCTCCGTGCCTACAAATCACACCGGCTTATCAACATTGCGGTTGTTTAAACTACACATCTCGGTTAAGGGCCGATACCGGTGGATGCACTTACGAAGGCTTTCAGCTTTACCAAGTTTTCCATATGACTGGTCGCTCACGGACAAAACGTCGAAAGGATTTTACGTAAGCAAATTGTATTTGATTTTTATAAACCACTGTCAGATTATTCCGACATGTTTCATTGTGGACTCTCATTACCATTACATCTACCGTTTAAGTCCAGTGGTCAGTGTATGCACCACGTGTTTGAACACTAAAACTTTGTACTATATCCACACAGTATATTCACGGTTCGTATGATTCTTAATGATGATACCGTTGCCAGCGCCGTCTAAGGCGTGTGTCTCGTGCCGCTCGCCAGCTGAGATTGCGGATTCGAATCCCGCTGGGGCATTAATGTCTGTCTGTTTTGAATGTTGTGTGCTTTCCGGTAGAGGTGTCTGCGATGGGCGGATCACTAGTCCAGAGGAGTTCTACCGAGTGTGTGTGTCATTGTGATCGCGTGTAACAGTAACCTGTAGACCACCTCCCAAGAATACGCTAAAGAGTTCAAGACTGAGAAAGAAAAGTTTGGGTTAGGGTACAGAGTATATTTTAGTTGAATCCATTCCGCGTTCTGAGAGCTCACTGAATTCTGGGGCACAGTTATATCACTTTCCTTGAAGGCTGGTGGAATGGACCTAACCACAGACTTTAGCAAACCACATGCGTATATACAGGGTGTTTCACAACTTTAGGGCATAACTGCAGGAGGTGATTTCCTAGGTCTTTGTGATCAAAAAAGTTCATATAAACATGTGTCCGATTTTGGACGGTTACGGAGTTATGACCG
>Ga0131853_10004030_pt1 | contig 26364 bp, 25 predicted proteins | sample TergutLab28metaG_FD_92764 | JGI IMG/M metagenome (GOLD analysis project Ga0131853, IMG submission 92764) | Labiotermes labralis P1 segment gut microbial communities from Petit-Saut dam, French Guiana - Lab288 P1 (version 2) (version 2) | ecosystem: Host-associated > Arthropoda: Insects >... | reverse complement strand
TTCCGCTATGCACTTTTGCGGAAAAGCCTTACGTACCTTTGGGTATGTGCGGTTTTCCGCAAAAGCACCTATCGAAAAAACGCTCAAAAATCTAACGAAAGCGAATTATCGAACACACCCTAAAAACATGCCGCTTTTGGCACAAAAAGAGGTGCTTTACATGAAGTTTACGATAGCTCATACAAATATTAACGTTAAGGACTTGTCAAAATCTTTAGAATTTTATAAAAAAGCTCTTGGCTTAGAAGTCGCACGAAGCTATAAACCTGACGACGGAAGCTTTGAGCTTGCCTATCTTTCTGATGGTTCATCAGCGCATAAGCTTGAGCTTACATGGCTTAGAGACAAAGAAGGATCTTATAATCTGGGCGATAATGAATGGCATATAGCATTTACTGTGGAGGATTTTAATGCCGCTTATGACTTGCATAAAGAAATGGGCTGTATATGTTACGAGAATAAAGATATGGGCATATATTTTATATCAGACCCGGATGGGTATTGGCTTGAGATAATGCCGGTGAGATAATAAATCACAAAGCACAAATTACAAAGCACAAATAAGAAATTGCAGAAAGGTTTCCGACTTTATTTGTGATTTATAATTTGTGCTTTGTGGTTTTGCTTCTAGTCCACCCAAGACCGAACATATTCCAACACCTCTTTATGAGACTTTAGACTACTTGCACCTTCCAAAAGCTCAAACTGCCGCTCGGGTGATTGTACATCATAGTAACCGATAGCCCCGGGAGTTTGAATAATCGCTCCGCCAAGACCTATAGGGGCATTATTCGTGAAGTTTTCCATAATATTACATCTCCTTTCTGTATTTTTGCATCACATTATTTAAAGCTTTATAGTTAAATGAATTTTGAGTTAGCTTAACTATATTATCAACATTAATTCAATTTATAACCCTCGTAAAAACAAGAAAAAAGCCCAGTCAGTGCCAGGCTTTTGTTTGTTGGATAATGTTTCAAAAATATCACATTAATTAAGCTTTGAAGTCGTTTTGGTCAGACTCAACAATCATTTCTGTAAGCTTACCGTCTTTATAAGTTAGACCCTCATAAACTTTTGAATTGCTTAAAATAGGAGTACCATCATCACTTTTTGCAATTTCTTGCCAACTTTCAAAAAGAATAGAAACAAGTTCTTTTGCCTCTTTAAGCAACTCAATATCTTTAATGCGCCTGGCATCGACAAGAATTTTACTCACATATATATATATCGACATGAGTTCTCTACCGATTTCATAACTTAAATCGAGTGAATCCATCAAAAGCCCATTTGAATTTATCGCATTTTCAACGCAGGAATCAAACTCATCTGTTTCAACGCTGCTGATTGAAGCATCAATATAGTCAAGAAGCAGCTCGTAATTTATTATAACCAAACCGAGGGGAGTTGCTGTTGCTACTCTTGTTTCATACTCTTCCTTTTTGATTAGCATTTTGTGATGCTCCTTTTATCGCTTTTACGCCATGGTCTGCTTTTTCATCGGCGGTCTCAACATATTTAACTATGCCTGACATCAAGTTCACAATATTTTTTGGCAGTTTGCCAACTGTGTTTTTTTCCATAATTAATCAGTCCTAAATAATTGTTTCATATTTTGAGCTTTCGCTTATAAAGCCTTTGATATCTTGCCCAACTGACTCTTGAAAGGTTTCCCTTTGTCCCTTTAGCTTGAACTTTAGCTCGTCAAGCGTAAATCCTGCATCTTTAAGCAATATTTCCAAAGCTTCTTTTTCCTGCATTAAAAAGTTTATGACTCTTTCATTTTCACCAATTACTGCGGCTTTAATGCTGTCGCCTTCGATTGCAACGCTAATCCCGACATCTCCAAGATTATCCGTCTTCAAAGATATCAAAATGGATGTATCACCGCTGAAATCTGTATTTCCGTTAAGAATGTACATATTGAGACCTGTTATTTTTCCACCGAAGTTTATCGGAAGCTTAAAATTAAGCTCATTTATTTTAGGCATGAGACCTTGAAGACTTATAGTGCTTTGCGCTATATTGATTTTCTTCAAAACTTCATGGTCATCGCTTTCATCCCAAGCTCTGCTGAGTGAACTTGATATGTTTTTCAAAACTTCCGCTTCTCCGTTTGCAACAGCATCAAGAGAAGAATCCGGCAGGCTGCTTTCAATAATTTCGCCAACCTCACTGTCCATAAGGTCTATAAGCTCGTCAAGCTGATCGGCAATATAGTTAGGATTTTTAAGAATATTCTGGATTATACCCATATTAGCCAAAGTCAGCGGTATGTTATTAGCCACCATATACTTAACCGAATCAGATGTTACATTTAGATTTTCGCTTGCTTGGCGCATGATTTCATCAAGCTTTGCGGCATCCGAAACCGCTGATTTAATATCCGCTAGAAGAGCGTTAAGCTCATCAAAAGGCATGTCCATTGCATTTTTAACGGCAAGAAGCTCTTTAAGTGCCGCAGGGTCAAGATTATCAGCAAATTGCTTAGTTATCATGTTGTGATAATCCTCAACTTTTGAAAATTCAGTTTTAGCAAAAGCACCGTAAATACTCCCTGCATTGTCGAAACTGACATCAAGCCCGGCAAAATCGTCATCTACTATATGGTCTAAGCGGTCTGGGTATTCCGAACTATCTATCTTACCATAAGTGCTTTTGAAAAATTTTGAAGCTTCAAGCATGTTACCTAAAGTCATATCTATTTCATTTTTAACAGCAACACCAATTGCAGCAGCACCATTTTTTTGGATATTATTAAGCATACGATAAACGGCAATCATGGCATCACGTTCGTCGCTCGTAAGGGTTTTATCTTTATCCATTTTGGCAATATAATCCGGTATTCTTTCGGTAAGGTCTTGACCATATTCACCATTAAAGTTATCAATATATGCAACAACATCATCTATATGCATCTTAGCCGGGTTATGCCCGTCTTTTATCATACTTGCGGCAATGCTTGGGTGAAGCCTGTCGTATGCATACGTAAGTTTTGCATCTATTTCTTTGATCGCAATTATATTATCTATAGTTACGTCCATCTCGTTTTTAGAAAGTATTGCGGCAGCTTTAATATTTTGTTCCCCTGTATCAATTCCAAGGTTTTCAACAAACGGTTCAAGCTGTGACCGAACTTTTGAAAACGAGTCTTTATATTTTGGATCAGGAACTGTTTGGAAGGCTTCTAAGTCACTTAAAATGCGGGCACTGCGAGCAGTTGTAACGGCTTCATGTATCGACGATATATCAAAGTCAACATTGTCAGCCACTGCGACAGAAAACACATTATTTGTAAACGGACGGCTTTCTTTCATCATAGAATAAAGATTATCCATTTGAGATATGTTTTTAGCAGTATCCGGAGCACCTGCAGCACGTAAAAGTGCTGAATATCTTTCAGTTTCAAGAGTTTTAAGTTCTTCTATTACACGACGAAGGGGCAAAGTATCTATGTCAAGACCTTTACCATAAAGCCTTCTTGCTGCATCTTCCGTCATACTAAGCTGCAATTCCGCTAATTGACGTCTTGCGGTAATAGAATCAACCTGTTCCGTTTCGTGTAGTTTATGTGCGTGCGAAGAAAATTCAGTTCCGCTAAAAAGTGCCTTTAAGTTTGCAAAATTTAATCCTAAACCAGTCTCAACAACCAAATCGACATGTTTATCAGTCACGCTTTTAAGCAGTTCAACAAGTTCTTTCGCATTATCTTTAATATCAGATTTATCGGTTGCGGAATTTGGATCAAAAGACGAAAAAAGCTTAAATAAATCCGTATCGGACTTTGCCTTTATATCAAGCAAATCAGCATCATTAATATTGAGCAAAAACAATGCTTTTTGTATATTCTCCTTCGTTATCGGAACATCACTCTCAACCATCATCTTCCAAAGACTGTCTATTTCTTTCGATATTACAATGTGCTCTTTTTCAAAAAGCTTAGAAACTTCCGCTTCAAGCTGTTCCCATGCTTCCGCAGATATTAAATTATTGTTTTTAAGTTCGGCGGCTGAATGTTTCGCTACATATATATTATCAACTGTAAGCGGCATATTTTCTTTCAATAACCTCATAACAGCAGAGCCGCTAAGCCCGCTTATTGCTGAAAATTTTTGTTCAGAAACCAAATCATGCCCTCTTTCAAGCTCTTCGATAGCTTTAACTTCTCTAATGGTTTCCGTCAGCATTTCAATATTTATTTTTTGAAGTGAAATACCTGATGCAATAAGAGTACCTATAACATTTGGAGAAATATTAGCAGATGAAAAGCTTATTTGACGCCTAACTCTTGCTAAAACTTCAGCAGACTTCGCCTGTTCTTCTAAAAAGTCACTGTCGAATATATCTATTTCTCTGGTGAATCCTGCTTGTTCAAATAATTCTTTTACGGTTTGTTCAGTAACAGCTGCCTCTATTTGATTTCCGCTCGTAAAAATACCAAGCTGTCTTAGCACTACGCCATCTCTGTCAAACTTTTCAACGCTAAACGTAAGCTCGTCGCCTTGTTCGCCTATTATTTTATCGGAATTAACTTGAAACGAAAACCCATTTTGCATAACAAGGGTTGCTTCACCATTTCTTTTTTCGGCTACTCTGGCAGATATAACATCACCTGCAACAAAGCCTACAGGGTTATTCCTGCCGTTGTTTGATACACCGGCAAAAAGTCTATTTATGTTGATATTTGATGTACTAAAGCTTGTCAAATTAAATCACTCCAAAAACTGTCTAAGAAATGCCCTAAATAATACACGAACTATTGAATAAGCTGCAATATAGATTGCGGTCTTTGATTTGCCTGTGCTATTACAGCAAGTCCCGCTTGAAGAAGAACGTTATTTTTTGAATATTCAATCATTTCAAACGCCATGTCTGTATCTACAATTCTTGAAAGGGCAAACACTGTGTTGTCTTTATTGTTATCAACGTTTGAAATCGTAAATTCTATTCTGTTTTGATATGCTCCAAGGTGCGCACGGGCTTGTGAAACCACATTGATTGCATATTGGATTTGATTAAGAGCTAATTGCGCCAAATCCGGAGTGCCTACATTTAACCTGTCGATACCGATTGTTGATGTGTTTATTCTTGGGATTCTTACTTGCATTTCATCCCCTTGGTTAGCACCTATTTGGACAAAAAGCGCACCTTCTCTAAGTGTCATAAGTTCAAAATCATTACCCGGAAGTAAGTCCGGTCTTATATCTGCTACAATAAGCCGCCCTGCGGTATCTCTGATTGTTACCCTGTTACCCGATGATGTAACAGTAGCGTTAGCAGAAAGCGGCGATTGACTGTTCGACACCGGGAAAGTTGTAGTATGAATAGCTATCTCAACATCATCCCCTATATCCATAATAGTCATTATACCATTTGCGGTTACAACACCGGCAGATGTATCAAAACCAAGCCAATCAAGAAGAGCAGCATCACTGCTGTTAACTACTATAGGATATTCGGATCCGGATATTCTTGATGTAAGACTTTCAAAAACCCCGTTCGGATCTGTAGACATTGTTATATCAAGCTGAGCAAATTCAGCAGCTTCACGTAACTTTGCAAATGCACTGTCCACTGTTTCACCGGCATTAATGCTTATAAAAATTCCATTTATCGTTAATGCTGAATCATGGGGGAAAGTGCCGCCGATAAAAGTTGTCGTTGATGCAAGAGCAGAGTTAGTTGCAGGCGCAATCAAGTCAAAGTTAAATGTTGAATTAGCAAGATTATCTGAAATACGTAAAATATTAGCAGTTGAAGAATTAATAATACGATCTGCTGCACCATTTAAAAGACTTATTCTATTAAAGTCAGTTGTTCTTGCAGTTGAATTTATTTCTTCTTTTAATTGATTTATTTCAAGTTGAATTTTTTGAACATCTTCAGGAGTGTTCGTACCGTTTGCCGCATAAACCGTAAGTTCGTTTATTCTTTGAAGCATTGCATGAATTTCATTTAATGCCCCTTCAGCAGTTTGAATAGCTGAAACAGCATTGCTAGAATTTTGGCTTGCAGATTCAAGCCCTCTTATTTGAAGTCGAAGTTTGTTAGAAATTGCCCTGCCTGCCGCATCATCAGCAGCAGTATTTATTCGAAGACCGGTAGAAAGTCTTCTTGAAGAAACAGAAATCCGAGACTGAATTCTCGTAAGAGCTGTATAAGCGTTAAGTGCCGGAATATTTGTATTTATTCTCATATTTGAACCTCCGAAAATTAATTTTTCACAGTTACGTAATTTATTGTTTTTCTGCTTTAACGTATTATCAGCATAAAACCCGCTTTAATACTATATCGTCAGATTTATGTTAAATATTTATAGTAATTGCGTCGAAAATTAAATAAATCTTCCAATTTTTCGTTTCAATTCCCTTCAATTGACAAAAAATAAAAATCGAATTAGGGTATTTTTTGGAGTTATTCCAAAAATTTAGAAAAAAATTTGATTTATGACTGTTAATATACTATAATTACTCTGGGTGAATTATTATGCTTATAGGGAAAAATATTTTATATTTCACGGAATTAACTTCAACAAATGACCATGCAAAAAAAATGGTCTTAGGCGGAACAGCAAAAAACGGGGATGCTGTTATAGCCAACAACCAAACTGCGGGAAAAGGGCGTATGGGAAGAAGCTGGATTGCGGAACCGGATGCCGGGCTTTATACAAGCGTTATAATTGAACTGCCAACAACTGCTATTTGGGCGACACTATTATTTGGATTGGCAGCTTTAAACGCTGTTGAAAAAACAATCGAAAGCGGCTCGGCTTCCTTAAAATGGCCCAATGATGTATTAATAAGCGGCAAAAAGGTATGCGGAATTTTGGTTGAGGGCTGTAGAAGCCCTGACGGAATTAATTATTTCATTGTCGGGGTAGGGATAAATGTTAATAACAACGAATTCCCCGCAGAACTATCAAATAAAGCAACTTCGCTTTTTCTTGAAACGGGGGAAAATTATTCAGTGTCAAAAATTGCAACACAGCTTTTTCATGAAATGGATTATCTTTATGAAAGATGCAAAAAAGACACCGGATACGAAGGCTTTAGACCGTTCGCTGAAGAATATCGACAAAAATGCATGACACTTAATAAAGATGTTATTATTACAGTCAGTAGAAATGTTATAAGTTGCCGTGCTGTTGATATCGCTGCAACAGGCGGGCTTGTTATCAAGCTTGATAACGATGCAACAATGATTGTATCAAGTGGAGAAGTTTCCGTTCGAGGTGCTTTAGGGTATGTGTGATCAATATACCTGCCTACTATAAAACAACCCCAAAACCTGACGAAATCAGGTTATCGGGCAGATCTAAAAACCAGCGGTCAATAAGCTGTTGTAGTCTTTGTGTCTGGTTATTCCTCAATCCACACAACACATTATTGACCGTTGATTCTAATTAATTAAATCCGGATAAACCCCTATATCATGAAGCTTTTTAAGCGAAGCCGAAACTGAAGGTTTATCTTCTTTATATGTGACCCCGTACCATTTATCTTCCGTCTTTAAGACTTTAACACTTGCATCCCCGGAATTAATTAAATCATTTACGACTAATGGCAGATAATACTCCGCCTTTTCCGGATTTTGTGGAAGGGCTTTATCAAAAAACTGCTTAAAACCTTTTTCAGCTTCGCTTATAAAATCCTTCGTAAATCCCCACATATTCATTGAAACGGCTGAGTTAATATCAAGCATTTTTTTCGTGCCTTCATTGTCTGTATAAAATGCAGAACTGCCCTCTTTCAAAATATTTGTCCGCTCGTTTATTTCTGTTAAAAATCCGTTGCCGTCAACCGAGCATACACCTCTTGCAACCGACCCAAAATCAGTTAAAGTATTGCCAAGTTCATATCCGATCATAGTGAAAGGCATCATGTTGTCCTTGCCTATCGGGCTTTCTAAAAACTCGTGCAAAAGTACAAAAGAGTGCGTTCCATAGTAATCATCGGCGTTAATAGCCGCAAAAGAACCATCGATTAAGTTTTTTGCGCTTAAAACAGCATGAGTAGTTCCCCAAGGCTTTATGCGGTTTTCAGGGATTTTGCAACCTTTAGGGATATCATCAAGACTCTGAAACGCATATTTAACATCAAGCAATTTAGAAGCCCTTTTACCAACGGTTTCTTCAAATTGCTGTTTATTTTCTTCTTTAATAACGAAAATAACCTGCTCAAACCCGGCTCTTGCGGCATCGTATAAGGAATAATCAATGATAATTTCACCGTTTGGACCTACAGGGTCAATCTGTTTAAGCCCGCCGTATCTGGAGCCAAGCCCTGCCGCCATAATGACAAGTACCGGTTTTTTCATAACAAACACCTCACACAATCTATAGCCCTAAAGCTGAAATAAGACTGTTAATTAAATTTCTTGATGCCTCAGGACCATCAGCTTGGATAAGTACATTTCCAGCCCTAACAATTAAGTTATAACCTAATCTTTCCGAAATAAATTCATATCTTATTATGCCATTCTCTTCACTATGTTCTGACATCAGTTTGTCTTCACGCCTAAGCATTTCCATGATATAAAGATATTCTTCCTCTATATCATCCTGGTTATCTGAGCTGTTAAAGATTATCAAATAAGAATAATCACGGCTTAAATCCATTTCCATAGGGTGAGTATCAGAATCAGTTGCAATGAAAATACCAGCAAACGATTCATTTATGACAGACATATCTGTAACAAATGCCCCATGTTGCTCCATTATTTCAACAAACTCTTCACCTGTCATTTGGAAATTGGACACATACGGTTGTTGCTCATCTTCATTTGAGCATCCTGACAACAAGGCAAGGCAAAACGCAGCTGTAAAAAACGCCATCAGTATGTGCAAAACTTTAAATTTCTTTGTTTTCATTTTAGTTCTCCTTTTTTTATTGCTCCGTTAGTTATTATAGTATAGTCACAATATATAATACAGTAGAACAACAAATTCAACATTATATCTATCCGCTAACCTGCTAGTGCAAAGAACAAGCGAATAGGTGGGCAGTAAGCCGTTCAGCGTGAACAACTACTTAGACTACCCACTCAGTCCGCATTTATTCGGTAACTATATATCTATACGCACTACTATACCACAGATGGTTCAATAATCAACTCGCCTTTTTCAAATCTTTCGATATTAAGTTGTTTCCAGGGAAGTGTTGGTTCAAGACCAAGTATAAGCTCTGCCATAACAGTACCTGTTGCCGGACCGAACATAAACCCATGTCCTGAATAACCCGCTGCAACGTAAAATCCTTCAACTTCTTTAACCGCACTGTATATAGGTTGTTTATCAGGCGACATATTGTAAAGGCCTGCCCATTGCCTTAAAAGCCTAAGATTCTTAAGCGGTGGAAGAACCTTTGTTATCGTGCTTGTCATGTCGTCAAGGAAATCCCAGCTTGATGTTATGCGCAAGTCTTGCGGTTCGTTTTTACCGGTTTGCCCCATAATGAACGACCCATGAGGAACTTGTTGGCAGTATAGGTTTAAAGAGAAACTCATAACCATAGGTTCCAAAATAGGTTCAACAGGTTCAGTTACAAGTATTTGATGACGCTCTGAATACAAAGGAAGTTTAACACCAGCCATATCAGCTATTTGCATTGAATAACCGCCTGCGGCATTAACAACTATTTTAGTCGAAATGTATCCTTTATCTGTTTGAACACCTTTAATTTTCCCATTTTCAACATCTATTCCTGTTACGGTTGTGTAAAGATAAATATGCCCGCCCAAGCGTTTAGCCGCATTTGCATAAGCTTGGTTTGTATGGAACGGATTCAAGTGCCCGTCTTTTTGATGGAACGCACAGCCCAGAAGCCCTTCCGTGTTAAGAAACGGAACGATTTCCTTTGATTCTTCAAGATTAAGCAACTTAGATTCAATACCTAAGCTGTTTTGGAGCTTAACATTTTTCTTCATCTGCTCCATCTCTGATTCGGTAGAGATAAGCATTAAGTAGCCGCCTTGATGGAACTCAATATCACCTTCATATTGAAGTTCTTCCTCAGCACGTTCAAAAGCTTCACAGGAGTATTTTGAGAAAATACAGTTCATCTCTGTTCCCCACTGTTGACGTATTCCTGCACCGCAGCGACCTGTTGCGCCTGCCGCTATGTAGTCTTTTTCAATTACCACAACATCTTTCATGCCTCTTTTAAGAAGTTCGTAGGCTATCGCTGCTCCGGAAATGCCGCCGCCAATAATTACTGCATCAGCTGTTTTAACCATTATTTAGCACCTCCGGTTTCTTCTTCAAATGCTCTTACTATTTCACCAAGCTTAATAGCCTTTGCCGGAGGCCTAGAAACAGCCGCCGCAATTTCGGAAATAGGCTTTCCGGTAGCTATTGATAGTTCACGCATAACAATCGGTATACAGTTTCTACCCTGGCAAGGTCCCATACCGAGACGAGCAAGTCTTTTTATTTCTTCAACCGTAGTATATCCTTGGTCGATATATCCTCTTATTTCATTTATATCTAAATCTGAACAACGACAAACGATAGAATCTCCGCTCACTTTACACACCGCCAATCTTAATATTTCTAATTATTCTAATTTTATCCTTAGGCACTGCTATCGAAACGACCGGGGTTTTGTCAAATGCTTTAGGATTAAGAACTTTAACAACCTTAACATCTTGAACATAATCACCATTTCTGTCAAGCCCTTTAACAACATCGCCTTCATTTGGCAGAGGGCTGAACTCGTAAGGTATCTTAACTAAAGCTTCTGTATCTGAATATGTTACATCAACCACCATAATAGCAAGCCCCGGGCATTTTGCGATACATAATGCACAGCCGGTACATTCATCATGATTAATAGTCGGAAGATCGCTTATATCTTCAAAAGGTTTAATCGCTCCGATTTTACAGCCTGTATAACATGGGTTGCACGGTATCTGTTCGTAACATTCGATAACCGCAACCCCTCCTTTATTTAAACGCTCTTCGGAGGGGAAAGCACCGTTTATATCCTCCGGTGTCGGTATTCCTGTTTTCTTTAGCATATATGCTCCTCCTCTTATATAGTCGCTTGGGCTATGCCGTCTTTAATGCGTTTACCTACGTCTCCGTGGCGCAAGCTATCAAGTTGTTCTAAATAATCAGCCTTCCTTGCATCTTTGTCTGCCACTTTATGACCTAAATAAAGAGCTGCTGAAAGCCCCGCAAGACGACCGCCTACCATTGCGCTTGAAGCTTCTTCAACGCCGGAGACGTCTCCTGCTACAAATATACCCGGCACTGTTGTCGCAAGATTTTCATCACGTTTTGGAACAAAGCCGCTTAATGATGGGATAAATGCCATTTCACAACCCGCTTGGAATAGAAGCTCTCCAAGAGGTGAAAGTCCTACAGAAATACAAAGCACATCTGCTTCTATTTTTTGTTCAGTTCCCGGGATACCTTCCCATTTTTCATTAAGCTGCCATATCGTTACGGCTTCAAGATTATTGGTACCGTGAGCTTCTTTAACAGAATGGCTTGTAAGAATCGGAACGCCCATTCTTCTTACCTTTGAAGCATGAACAAGGTAACCGCCGATAGTAGGCGCACCTTCAATAATGGCTTTTACGTTAACACCTGCTTGAAGCATTTGATATGTAACAATAAGCCCTATATTACCCGCACCAAGCATAACAACATCATCGCCCGGTTTAACACCGTACTGATTCATAAGAGTTTGCACAGCGCCGGCTCCAAATATACCGGGAAGATCATTATTGCTAAACGCAAGCGTTTTTTCACTTGCCCCTGTTGCAACAACTGTCGCTTTTGGCTTAATTTTTACATATTTGCCTTCATGTTCTGCAGTTATAACACCGTCTTCATAAATTGAAAGCGCAGTTGAATCAGTCCAAAGCTTAACATTTTTATCTTCTTTAAGCTTGTCTATCAAAATTTTAGCAATATCAAATCCGCGAGTTGAGGCATATTGTTTTTCAGAACCAAAAAACATGTGAGTCTGCTTTACAAGCTGACCGCCAAGCTCTTGGTTACGGTCTAAAACAATAATATCTTTAACCCCTGCTTCTGAAGCTTCAATTGCAGCACAAAGCCCTGCCGGGCCGCCGCCTAGAATTAACAGTTCTGTGTTTATCATAGTATTTCCCCCCTGCCTTTTTGGGTTTCAACCGTCATGCCTTCTTTTAAAGGCTCAAGACATATACGTACATTAGACTCTCCATTTACAACCATCATACAGGATGAACAGTTTCCAATAGCACAATAAAGACCTCTCGGACGATGTTTGACAAGGCTATGGCTTATGTCACGCATACCTGCAGCATGAAGAGCGGCAGCAATAGGCTCATTCTCATAGCCTCCAAGCTCTTTGCCATCAAAGGTAAACTTAACGGCCTTTCTCTCTCCAAAATCCAAAACAGGATGATTTTCGATTCTCATTACTGCTTCCTCCTAACCAAAATTCAAAATCTAAAGCTCACTGACATAAGACATAAGTAGGTACAGTTTCTTAGGATTCCGAGCTTCGTTATACTTAATTTATAGTTAATCAACTTCCAAAATGGTATAGTAAACATCAGGAGGGCAGCAAATTTAATATGCCATTTTGGATGTTGATTAACTACTAAATACATATTATAATTTTTTCGACAGGACAAGTCAATATAAATAGTTTGGAAATAATCATATTTTTTTGGAGTTTTATTTTTTACCAGAGCATATGGGCACAGATCGTGACATTCAGGTTTTTTACAAATTCTACCATTGCAATACAATATACAACTGACAATCAAGGCAAAAACTTACAAAAAGATGAATGTTTCGATCTGTGTCCACATGCTCTAAAATTTCCAGGAAAAAAAGCTTTATATTGTTTGCATTATTGACTAAAATATGATATGCTTTACCAGTTTAACAGATTTCAAACTTCCAGGGAGGGAGTAAGCAATGTACGTTGATGAACAAAGTGCTTTATCTAGGCTTGGAGGAAATAAAAAACTTTATTACACTCTTCTTAAAAGCTTTAAAAACGACAATCAAATTGATATCTTAAAAGAAAAAATGTCAACAGGCGACATTCAACAATCAATTCTCAGTTCTCATTCAATTAAAGGAATAGCTGCTAATTTATCGCTTATGAATCTATATGAAGAATCATCAATGCTTGAGATTAAGCTTAAAGATAATCAGATAGATATGGATGCTTTAGATAATTTAAAAACTATTTTGGATGCAACTATTAATGAAATAGATAGGCTTTTAGCCGCTGCTGAGTAAGTCGTGTTTATCAAACTACAAGACATGTCTACATATATATAACATGCTCTGTGTAGGGGGAAAAAATATGCAAGAGAAAAAGATGGATAGTAGAGCCAAATTCCGGTTTAAAATTTTGGTTGTTTTTGCTGTCTTAACAATTTTTGGTATTATTGGTATTGTCACATTCTTTGGTATTCAATCTCACATAAAACGATTTGCCGCCCCGTTTATTGTCAGCCTTGAGGATGCACCCGAAGTTGATGCTATATTAGTTCTTGGGGCGTTTGTTCACCCTGACGGGCGAGTATCCGGCGTTCTTTATGACAGATTGACATATGCCCTTCGACTTTTTGAAGCAGGAAAGGCTGAAGTTATTATTGTAAGCGGGGATCATGGTCAAACATATTACGATGAAGTAAATGCCATGAGGAATTGGCTTCTTGACCGGGGCGTTCCCAGAGAAAAGATATTTATGGATCATGCCGGGTTTAATACATACGACAGTATGTACCGAGCAAGTCTTATTTTTCGTGTAGAATCAATTATTATTTCAACTCAGAACTTTCACATTTACCGTGCAATTTACATCGCCCGAAGGCTCGGTTTAAAGGCTTACGGTTATCCTTCGCCAGACAGGGCTGTTTTTAACATGCGAGCCAATAATACACGGGAAAGCCTGGCAAGAGTCAGAGCATTTTTGGATGTTGAAATTGTCCGGCGCGGGCCTAGGTTTAGGGGAGATGAAATACCGTTTTGGACTAACGGGATATTAACAGAAGGTTAAATTTTGATGATATGAGGTGTTTTTATGGGTGGATGGCTGTTTTTTGCGATTCTTTCTGCCATATTTGCGGCGGCTACTTCAATTTTAGCTAAAATAGGGCTTGAAGGAGTAAATTCAAACCTTGCCACTGCTATAAGAACCGCTGTAGTTCTTGTATTTGCATGGGGTATTGTTTTTGTTACGGGAGCACATAGAGGTATATCTGAAATTACTACGAGAGGATATATCTTCCTTATATTATCCGGAATTGCAACAGGATTTTCTTGGCTTGCTTATTTTAGGGCACTTCAGCTTGGTGAAGTTTCAAGGGTTGTACCGGTTGATAAATCAAGTGTTGTAATAACCATGATACTTGCGTTTTTAATACTTGGGGAACAGTTTACAGGCAAGACTATTGTCGGCGGTATTTTGATAACCGCCGGGGTTTTGGTTTTGGCGTTATAAGGTTTGTAGCTGAGTCTTCCAGAATAATCTCGAGGTCTTCTTTTTTTGTAATTTTTCTTCATTACTAGGGTGTGTTCGATAATTCGCTTTCGTTAGATTTTTGAGCGTTTTTTCGATAGGTGCTTTTGTGGAAAACCGCACATACCCAAAGGTATGTAAGGCTTTTTCGCAAAAGTGCATAGCGGAAAATAAGCCGAAAATATGACGGAATGGAATTATCAAACACACCCTAACTTAAACATTTCATCTTATGCCCGCTGTTCTCTAAATTTCACTTAATGTTCACTTAAATAACATAAGCTGTTGATGTTTGCATAGTATTATTATTTCAATTCTTAATGCCCAATAAACTACCCGAAAGGATTTGTTAGTAAAATGCAAAAGGTAAAAACCAAGAAGAAAATGTTATTTATTATTGCCACCGTTGTTATAATCGGCGTTGTTTTTATTTTAGCCACAAGGGGAAGAAGCGAAGGTGAAGGCGAACTGCCCAGCATAAGCGTAATGCCGCTTACACAAAGACCTCTTGTTGATTCGATCTCCGCTTCTGGTGGGGTAAGAAGCATGGAGACTACTAACGTATTTTCGTCTCAAACCGGGATAATTCAACAGCTGGCTGCAAATGTTGGTGACAGCGTTTCTGTCGGCGACGCCCTTGCTGTTCTTGATGATACGACACTTAGAAATCAAATTAGGCAAGCGGAAAATAACCTTCTATCTTCGTATGGTTCTCTTGATTCAAGCCATTTAAACGCAAGGGCAGCTTTTGAAAATGCCAGATCCGCCCTTGAAAGACAAACCCTTGCTTATAATACACAAAGGTCTGATCTTGAAAATGGAACAAGTAGTCAAATCCTTACTATGGAAAATGCGGCAAGTAACGCATTTGTCGCTTGGGAAAACGCAGTAAACGAATTAAGCCGCAGAGAAAGCGACCATGAATCTAATTTAAGACTCTTTGAAGCAGGAGCAATATCAAGATCAGATCTTGATACTTCCGCAGAGGCTTTAAGAGTTGTACAAAACACTGTAAACACAACATCAGCTGCATATGACACAGCAACAATTGACTTAAATGCGGCAAGGGCTTCTCAAACTAGCCAAGTTGAAGCAACACGACTTGATCTTGAAGCTGCAAGAATTAATTATAACAACGCCGCAAGAACTCTAGATCAGTTTAGAAGCGGCACAACAAGCGCATTAACAACACATGAAAATCAAATAATTTCGCTTGAAATGCTGCATCAGCAACTTGAAGACAGTGTTATAACATCTCCCGTAAACGGTGTGATTACAGATCGCACTGCGGTTGTTGGCGGAAGCGCAACCGGGATTTTGTTCGTTATCGAAGACACAAAAGACCTTTACGTCACAATGAGAGTAAGAGAACATAATTTATCAAGAATTTTCATAGGTCAAAGGGCTATTGTAACTGTTGATGCCGCAGGTTCAAGGATTTTTAACGGCGAAGTAATTTACATATCCCCAAGGGCAGTTACTCAACCGGGTGATACAAGTGTTGAATTTGAAGTTAGAGTGCGGATTTTTGATGTTGATGACAGTCTTGTAAGAATAGGAATGAACGCCTCGGCTAACATTATCGTTGATTCTCGTGATGATGCGTTCGCTGTGTTTTATGATGCGATTGTTAATGTACCGGACGAAGGCAGCTTTATATATGTTTTATCAAACGGAATAGTCGGACGAGTGCCTGTAACAACAGGCATGAGAACAGATATGTTTATGGAAGTAATGGGCGAATCTCTTACAGAAGGAATGGTCGTTATATCAAACCCTAGCCTTGTAGAAGTCGGGCAGGTTATTGATGAAGACAGGCTAATATCCCCGCGAACATTTATCCCGCCAAGCAGCGGCGACATGCACCAAGGGGCGCAAGGAGCCGGTGGTCAAATGATGATACAGGGCGGCGGTCAAGGCGGCGGTACAGCAGTCCGTATTTCAAACTAGAGGTGCGCCTATGATAAACATGTCTGATATCGTCAAAAAATATTTTATAGGAACCGAAAATGAAATCACTGTTTTAAAAGGAGTTGGACTCAACATACAAGACGGCGAATTTGTTGCAATAGTTGGCCAGTCCGGATCAGGAAAGAGTACACTCATGAACATTATAGGTGCGCTTGACCGCCCAACGGAAGGGCAGTATCTTCTTGATGGAACTGCTATCGAAGATATGGACGACGGCAAGCTCTCTGATGTACGCAATCAAAAAATTGGATTCGTGTTCCAAAATTTTTACTTAATACCCAGAACCAGTGCGTTAACAAATGTAGAAATGCCGCTTTTATATAGAGGTGTTGGCAAAAAAGCAAGGCATGATAGAGCTGTTAAGATGCTTGAACTAGTCGAAATGGGCGAAAGAATGCACCATATGCCAAATGAACTTTCCGGCGGACAACAACAGCGTGTTGCAATTGCAAGAGCTCTTGTTAACGAGCCGTCTGTTATTTTGGCAGATGAGCCAACAGGTGCGCTTGATACTAAAACCGGCAATCATATTATGGATATTTTTACAAAAATTAATCGTGAAGAAAAGCGTACAGTAGTTCTTATTACACATAACAATCAGCTTGCACAGTTAACTGATAGAGTAATAACAATTAGTGACGGTGAAATTATAAGCGATATTAAAACAGGCGGGGGTGCGGCTAACCTATGATATTTGAAAATATTTCTTTGGCTATCACCGCACTTTTATCAAACAAAATGCGCTCAATATTAACCATGCTCGGGATAATCATCGGGATTTCATCTGTAATCGCAATTATGACAATAGGCGATGCAATGACCGAAACGGTAAACAGTGCATTTGCGGCGTTTGGAACAGGTAACATAAACGTTACTGTGCGTGAACAAAACGCTATAAACAGAAACAACATGGTACAGATGCCGGGCGGAATGGGAATGGTCGTTATGACCGGAGGAAGAGGTACATTTTTCGCTCCGCAGGATTACGAGCTTATAAGTGATGTTATAATTGAAGAGTTTAGGGAAGCTTTCCCTGATGAAGTTGCGGGAGTTGTTTTGACACATCAAGGCAAACAAGGCGCAGCATGGAACGGCGATTTATTCGCTAATATATCGGTTACGGGAACTAATCCGGATTATATCCTTGCTAACAACGTAACTATGTTAAGCGGAAGATTTTTATCTGACAGCGACTTAGAAGATATGCGCTCGGTTGCGGTTGTTTCCGACAGATTTGTTAGCAATATGTTCCCGGATGGCAGAGATCCTATAGGCGAACAAGTGTCGGTTTACTTTAGAAACTCAATCGAAATTTTCACAATTATCGGCGTATACAGGCATGAGGCAATGGGGTTTGGATTTTCATTCGGTCCGGCTGTACCTGATCGTGAAATTAGAACACCTATGTACATACCGTTTACAACAGCAAGGCAGGATGTTAGAAATAGAAATCATCAAGCAATGACTGTAGTTGCCGCAAGGGGAGTAAATGTAATTGAATTTACAGATACGATAATAGATTACTTCGCTGAAGTATACAGATACAACAACACATGGGGCGTTGATGCTACAAATATGGAGTCGATTCTTGAAGAAGCGATGGCGGCACTTAACGCTATTTCAATTGCAGTTGCTGCAATCGCGGCGATATCACTTCTGGTCGGCGGGATAGGCATTATGAACATTATGCTGGTTTCTGTTACCGAGCGAACAAAGGAGATAGGGATTCGAAAAGCTCTTGGCGCTAAAAATAGGCATATACGGCTTCAATTTATAACAGAATCGGCTATAATTGCGGCAATAGGCGGTGTTATAGGCGCAACTCTTGGAACTCTTATCGGTCTTGCCGCTATGCCAGTGTTCAGCATGATAATGGAAACAGAAATGGAACTCGTGGTATCATGGGGAGTAATAGCATTGAGCGTTGCATTTTCAGCAATTATAGGTATGTTCTTTGGGTACTATCCGGCTAATAAAGCGGCAAAACTCAATCCTATTGATGCGTTAAGATATGAATAAACTTTTTTTAAGGGCTTAAATAGTAAAAACAGCCTCAAAATCGTCACACTAAACTTGTTATTTTTCGTTATGCTTTGTTGCCGGAATTTGTCGCCTGGGAGGTATCTCCATAACAAAAAATATCTGCGTTTATTGTACCGATTTTGAGGCTGTTTTACTTTTTTTGATTTTATACTCGTATCCCCTCAAAACAGTAACAAAAACTTGTCTTTTCTCCGCTATTCGTCTCAGTACTTTTGCTACGCAAAAGCCGCCTTTGGCGGCCGCCCTTCTTGGCGGTACATATCAAAAGAACCTTACCGTACCTTCGGGTACGCTAGGGTCTGTCGACAGTAAATTTTTGGAAGTATTTTTGAGACGATTTTTCGCCAATTGTGTGAGACGACGACGCAGCGTGCCCAAAGGCACGCAAGGAGAAGTCGAGTGCAAGTGGCGAAAACATCGACCAAAAAGGCGACAGAATATTTATTGTCGACAGACCCTAAGAACCTTTTTCCTAGTCTAACGAAAAAAATTCTGCGTTTTTCTGCTACTGTTTTGAGAGGATACGAGTATAAAAAATTAAAATTTCTTAAATCTCTCTTTTATTCCAAAAATAACCATAAATTGAACAAAAAATCGGCAGTCTCATAAAAAAATGTTGTATTTTCTACAAAATTATGATAAACTGGGAAAATCATTTATCGTTCAGGCATGTAAAAGCATAAGCATCATTGCCAACATTAAAGCAACATCTATTAAGAATGTACCCATATTATTACAGAAATGATATTCATTTCTGTAATGCAAACATACTCTACTGTCCAACAAGCAAAACCTCCAAAAAGCGTAAATTTTTATCAGAAGAGGCAGCAGTATAATCATTTCTAACAGGTTTGAACTAAACACGAAGAAAGAAGAAGGAACTGCTTAGAATGGGTTCGGGCTTTTATATTTTAATATAAAGCCAAAGATGATGCACCTGAGAACGAAAATATTGTTAAAAAAAGGAAGGAGGGATATTAACAAATAACATCTCAAAATTTATCGTTGTTTTTTTAGTATACTTTATTGTATGAAGGGGGATTTATAATGAAAAAGACTATTAAGAAATTATTATTGCTTTTATCTATTCTTTCGGTTGTTTTTATGTTAAGTGCATGTAGGGATTCTGTGGTTAGTGATGATGCTGACGGACCTATAAACTTAGGCGTTTTACTTCCTACTACCGGCGCACAGGCCTATTTTGGCTTTGATATGAATAATGCTCATACCCTTGCTGTGGAACAAATTAATGCTGCTGGCGGAGTCCTCGGCAGACAATTTTTCCTTTTGCCGGTATCTGATGACGGCTGTGACCCAATGATGGCGGCTCAAGCTGCTACTCTTATTTCATCATCCGAGGCCCATTTTGTTGTAGGGGGCTACTGCTCCGGTGCAACTATTGCCGCACTTCAAGAATTTTATGATAATAACCTTATTATGCTAATTTCGGCATCAAATTCAACAAGAATTACTGAAATGGATCTTAATCAATCGTTTATGTTAAACAGCCCAGGGACTCACCAAATTGATAAGCTTGTTGATATAATTCACCACCTCGGAGTTTCTGATGTTGCAGTTATTCACCAAGGAGACGACTTTACTCAAAACTTATCCGATATTTCAAACGACAAGCTTCCTGCTGCAAACATTAACATAGCAACAACTCAAGTTATGGAAATCGGTGTGCCTGACGCTTCCGCAATCGTTACAGCAATCAGAAATGCAGGTGCTGAGCTTGTTTTTTGGGCAGGATATTTTGCTGACGGCGGGAATATAATAAGACAGCTTCGACAAGGGGGGTTTGATGGCTATATCGTTACTGCCGACGGCGCAACTTCCATTGAGCTTATCCATGCGGCAGGTCCTGCAGGAGAAGGCGTATTAGCACTTTCTCCGCCAGCGGCTCAGTTTGCACCCGGCGGTGCTGACTTTGAAGCGGCTTTTGTTGAAAGGTTTAATACCGAACCGGGAGCGTTTGCTCCATTGGCTTATGATACGATTTTTGTACTTGCAGCGGCAATTGAAGCGGCAGGAACTACCGAATTTACAGCAGTACGTAATGCACTTCAAAATTTAGACTATCAAGCAATGACAGGAAGAATAATTTTCACACCTGACCGTGAACTTCGTTATTCAAACTTCCTGGTTCTTGAAATCAGAGATGGCGAGTTTCATCTTTTTGACTTTTAATTTACCATCTTTTTAAGTAAGTAAGGATCAGCGGTCAATAATGTGGCGTAATACAACTTATTGACCGTTGGTTATAAAATCATATCCATATTAATTATTGCATGATATGATTCTAACGCTGTTTTGGGAGGGCAGCAATCATAATAAGGGTATTTTAAAAGCTGATTTTTTATCTTACTATTTATATTTATCAAAGGAGGAAATTTAACAAATGGTAAAAATTATCAAAAACTTATTATTTATTATTTCTGTTCTCTCTATTGGTTTAATATTAGGCGCATGTGATGGTAACGATGCCGGTGGCGATGCTGGCGGCGACAGTCCAATTAACTTAGGTGTTCTTCTCCCTATGTCCGGGGCACAGGCGTTTTATGGTATTGATATGAACAATGCATTCATGTTAGCTGTAGATCAAATTAACGAAAGCGGCGGCGTTTTAGGAAGACAGCTCAACCTTCTTGCTCCTGCAGATGATGGTTGTGACCCTATGATGGCAGCACAAGCGGCTACTCTTATTTCATCTTCAGATGCTCACTTCGTTGTAGGCGGCTTCTGCTCAGGAGCGACTATAGCTGCACTTCAAGAGTTTCATGATAATGACCTTATTATGGTAATATCTGCATCAAACTCAACAAGAATTACAGATATGGGGCTTTCGCAATCATTTATGCTAAACAGCCCTGCTACTCACCAAGTCGATAAGCTTATAGACTTAATTCATCATCTTGGCGTTACTGAGGTAGCAGTTATCCACCAAGGCGATGACTTTACTCAAAACTTATCAGATATTTCTCACCAAAAAATGCCGGGCGAAGGAATCAATATCGTAACGACTCAAGTTATGGAAATTGGTGTTCCTGATGCTTCTGCAATCGTTACAGCAATCAGAAATGCAGGTGCTGAACTTGTTTTCTGGGCAGGATATTTTGCTGACGGCGGCAATATGGTAAGACAACTTCGCCAAGGCGGCTTTGATGGATATATAGTTGCGGCTGACGGTTCATCTTCAACTGAATTCATTACCGCTAAAGGTGATGTAGGAAACGGCGTACTTACGTTGTCTACCCCAAATGCTCAAATTTCACCACGCGGTGCTATTTTTGAAGCAGACTTCCAAGAAAGATTTGGTACCGGTTCCGGATCATATGCTGCTCATGCATTTGACACTGTACATGTTCTTGTAGCGGCTATTGAAGCAGCAGGCAGCATTGAACCTGAAGCTGTGAAACAAGCTCTTCATAACCTAGACTATCAAGCAATAATAGGAAGAATCGTATTTGCACCAAATCGTGAAGTTTATTACTCAAACTTCTTGGTTCTTGAAACCAGAGACGGAGAGTTCCACCTTTTCGATTTCTAAGATACTGTTTTCTTTTCCCGGGGCAGGCTTTTTGCATCCGCCCCGGGGTTTTCTTTACACATTTTTAAAAAAAACTGAAAGTGCGGGCAAACTATAGGCATGTACCGGGATATATAATTATGTATGCCTGTGCCATGCCCATACTTTCAAAGAGTCTGTTTAATGTCTTTATTTCGGCATCTTTTTGGCTTACTTTCCGCTATACCTTTGTAAGGGAACATTGATATGCTAACCTATAGCCCACATCAATGACTTTTTCATATACGCTTTATTGGCAAAATGCAGCCGAATTTGCAAAAATCAAGATATTAAACAAGCTCTATCAAATTTCACATTAGGTGGTGAGGTAATTTGTTCACAACAGGCGAGCTTATTCTCCAACAACTTGTAAACGGTCTTATAATGGGTTCGTTTTACGCTCTTGTGGCACTTGGCTTTACAATGGTTTATGGTATCATTAAACTTATAAACTTTGCTCATGGCGATATTTACATGGTAGGTGCGTTTATTTCATTTGTAACCTTCGGTGTTTTTTCGTATTTCTCAGATGGCGTTTTAGGGGTTATTTTGGCGGTTATTGCATCAATGATATTCTGTGCCGCCCTAGGCTTTGCGATTCAAAGAGTAGCATATAAGCCTCTTTTTGATGCACCACGGCTTTCACTTTTGATAACTGCGGTCGGTGTGTCGCTAATAGTACACAATGCCGTTATGGTTCAAACCGGCGGTCAGTTTATGTTTTTCCAAAGCTCTATTGATAACACAGCAGGGTTTCCTATTACTGAGAACATAACGATTACTCATGTTCAAATCTTTATGTTCATTATAACGGCGGCTCTGATGGCAGGTCTTACATGGTTCATTGGCAGAACTATGTGGGGAAAAGCCATGAGAGCAATATCTCAAGATAAAGATGCTTGCCGTCTTATGGGTATAAATGTTAACAAAGTGATCGGCTTAACGTTTATGATAGGTTCAGCTCTTGCGGCTATAGCAGGCGGTATGGCAGTTGTCTATTACGGGCAAGTTCACTTTTTCATGGGCTACATGATAGGAATGAAAGCATTTACTGCGGCTGTGATCGGCGGGATTGGCTCAATACCCGGCGCGATGCTCGGCGGCTTGCTGCTCGGTGTTTTAGAAGCAGCAGGTACTCAAATAACAGGATCTGCCTGGAGCGATGTTTTTGCATTCGGTATACTTATAATTATGCTCCTATTCAGACCAAACGGTATTATGGGCAAAACTACTATAGAAAGGATGTAGCTTATGGAAAAGTTAAACTCAGCCGATGCTGTTGACGTTAAGAAGCTTGGCTTTTTTGGGGATCTTGTAGAAAAATGCTACACCCTTATGGATAACAAAAAAATTAAATGGACAGTTTTAGCAGTAATTCTTGGTCTGATGATCCTGTTTCCGTTTACCACAACTAACTATTGGATAAGCGTTGTGCAAAATGCGATGTTCTTTGCTCTTCTTGCTATGGGACTTAACGTTATAGTTGGTTACACCGGTCTTTGTCACTTTGGGTATGCGGCTAAGTTTGCGATAGGTGCGTACACTACTGCCGTACTGGTAAGGCAGTTTGGATGGGATTTCTGGCTTACATTGCCCGTAGCGGTCGTAACTTCAATTTTAGCTGCAATAATTATAGGCGGGCCTACTTTAAGGCTTAGAAGCGACTACCTGGCAATCGTAACGCTAGGCTTTGGCGAAATAGTTAGAATAACAGCAAGAAACCTGCAAATAACAGGCGCAGCTTCCGGTCTTAGCGGGATAAGAAGACCAAGCTTTTTTGGTATACATTTAACAAGTGTAACTCATTGGTATTATGTATTTTTGGTACTCGTTGTAATTTATATAATAGTCTCTTACAGAATTAAAAATTCCCGTTTCGGGCGTGCCCTGGAATACATTAGGGAAGATGAAGATGCGGCACAAGCCATGGGCATAAATACAACGAAATTTAAGCTTTTTGCTTTTATCGTTGGTTCGGTCATGGGTGGTATTGCCGGCAGCTTCTTTACTGTAAGGATGGGTGCTATCTCTCCTCAATCATTCCAATTTTTAATGAGTGCGAATATACTTCTTGCCGTTGTTTTAGGCGGTATGGGTAAAATTCCCGGCGTAATTTTAGGTGCGGCATTTATTTCAATGTTCCCTGAATTTTTCAGAAATGTGCCGTTTGTTGGTGACGCCAGAATGCTATTTTTCGGTTTATTGCTCGTTATTGTAATGATTAGACGACCACAAGGCTTGTGGCCGGACAGAAGAAGGTAGGTGACATATCATGGCTTTAATGGAAGTTAAAGGTTTAACTATGCGTTTTGGTGGAATAGTTGCGGTTGATGGATTAGATTTTGAAGTTGAAGAAGGAACTATAACTGCATTAATAGGTCCTAACGGAGCAGGAAAAACTTCGGCATTTAACTGTCTTACCGGATTTTATAAACCAACATCCGGATCTATAACTTATCGCGGAGAATCAATGATTGATTTAAAACCGCATCAAATAACCTATAAAAAAATCCTTAGGACATTCCAAAATGTGCGATTGTTTAAAGAAATGTCTGTGCTTGAAAACGTTATGAGCGGGGCGCACAGTATAAGCAATCAATTCGTTTATGGCGCACTTACCCGCAGTAAGTCGGCACGTAAAGAGGAAAGAGAAATACTTGAAAACGCTGAACGCTGTCTTGACTTTATAGGAATTTTAGATAAAAAGGATAAGGTTGCTAAAAACCTAAGTTACGGCGACCAACGCAGGACAGAATGGGCAAGGGCACTCGCAGCAAAGCCTGATCTTTTATTGCTTGACGAACCGGCTGCCGGTCTTAACGCAGAAGAAAAGGGCAAGCTTATTGAATTAATTCGCCGTTTCCGTAAAGAACTTGGGATTACCGTGTTTTTAATTGAACATGATATGAGCCTGGTTATGGAGATATCTGAAAAAATAACAGTTCTCAACTTTGGCAAAAAGATAGCCGAGGGAACACCTGCAGAAGTACAGTCTAATCCTCTGGTAATCGATGCGTACTTAGGTACCGGGGATGACGACGACGAGGAGGGTTCGCCATGGGTGAAGTAATTTTAAAAGTTGAAAATTTAGAAGCACATTACGGTAAAATAGCGGCTCTTAAAGGGATAAGCTTTGAGGTTGCTTCAGACCAAATAGTGACACTTCTTGGCAGTAACGGGGCAGGAAAAAGCACAACGCTTAAAACAGTGTCCGGCTTAATGCGTGCCTCAGCCGGTAAAATCACGTTTTTGGGAGAAGACATTACAAAGCTTCCACCGCATGAAATAGTTAGGCGAGGCATTATCCACTTGCCGGAGGGTCGTCGTATTTTCAAGGATTTAACGGTTACAGAAAATCTTGAACTAGGCTCGTTTATCTTAAAAGATGATGCCGAACGCAAACGCCGTATTAACAGCGTTTTTGAACGTTTTCCACGCCTTGGCGAACGCCAGAAACAGCTGGGCGGAACACTGTCAGGCGGAGAACAGCAAATGCTCGCAATCGGCAGAGGACTTATGGCAAAGCCGAAGCTGCTGCTTATGGACGAACCATCTATGGGTATTGCCCCGCTTATAGTCAAAGATATTTCAATTATAATACGTAAGCTGCACGCAGAGGGAACTCCCATTCTGCTTGTAGAACAAAATTCAAAAATGGCACTGGGGCTAGCCGATTATGGGTATGTTCTTGACACAGGTTCTATCGCCCTACAAGGCAAAGGCTCGGATTTGAAAAATGACGAGAATGTAACAAAAGCTTATCTTGGTGCTGCTAAGAAATAGGGTTAACAGTCTCTATCTATCTATGTGATATATGTAAAAAGAAACAGTCCGAAGTCTCCTACATCAGGTTTCGGACTGTTTCTTTTCAATCGCTTTAAAACATTATGGCACTATGGTTGATCTTCAATCAATTCATCTAAACCCTGCTCGTCTAAGCTTAGTTCGTCCAGACCTCCGCCCCGAGCAACAACAACCTCAATCTCATACCCAAAAGAATAAGATACCAAAACCCCATCCGCAAGCTCAACAACTATTTCAAGGTTAATAGCTTGAGACAGATCAAAAGAGCAAAATAACCCAAGTGATCCATTTTGCATAGTGTCGTATTCAACTCCACCCAAATAGTAAGTAACTCTTGCTATTTCGCCAGAGACATCAACTAGGCTGCCGTTTTCATATAGCCTAAATATATTAGGCACGATGGAAACGCTCTCACCAATTGATGCCAAGCTGAAATGGATAAAGCCTTCTCTTAGCTCGTGGTCAAAATGAACATCTGACCACATAGGACCTTCTATTTGC